>Ga0181612_105237_pt1 | contig 22781 bp, 9 predicted proteins | sample HoacroProtozoa21_FD_119630 | JGI IMG/M metagenome (GOLD analysis project Ga0181612, IMG submission 119630) | Hoatzin crop microbial communities from Cojedes, Venezuel. Combined Assembly of Gp0051906, Gp0051904, Gp0051908
CTCTCCCTCCAAGGTGCAAACAGTCTCAGCATCCCCACTGCCCATGAAGTTTCCTGCACTGAACTGTGCTTCCCATACCAAAACTGCACTCTGCCAATCATAATATAGGCACAGGTACTGCTAGGGCACAGTGTTTGTCGATCATGTTCTTGCAAACCAATTTCAGTTGTATAGTTCAAACTGTGCTGGGCTACCACGTGTAGCAGCACTTGGCCACACTTCTAGGAAAGGCTTCCTACATGTGCAGCGGTTCTTCTCAAAGACTTAAGTGTCCCTCCAGCACAGAAGAGTTGATGAAAGACCTCCTTACAGATCCGTGTGGGCAAAGCAGGTATTGCACAGCGTTATTTAAACCTTCGCATACATATATCGTGTCCAACCACCAGTATTTGAACAAGAGATCATATCAGCATGACCTACAGCAGCAGGAGGTGCTAGTGCTAACAGACCAGCCTTGCCCCAGCATGGCCAATGGCATGTAAATAGCAGTTAGAGGAACATCAAACTGGTGCAAAGTGGTGGTGCAAGGAGGCATACGTACTAACCTTGTACACTATAGTCTGAATTTCTTTAGAAGGACACAAAATATGTGCATGTTTGCACTAGTATCTCCCAAGACTCACACTGTATAGTCATTTCAGTGCACTGTCTGCATGGGGTGGAATAATTCATGGAAACTCCAACATGAATCATCTTGGGCAGTAAAAATAATAAGCAGTAACTAAGGTGCAAGAATTCAGGTCTACTATGCAACCAGCGAGCAGGGAGAGTCACATTCCTCACTTTCCTCAAGACACTAAGCCAAAGCGCAGAGCATGGCAATTCTTAGTGGTTCCTACCACTACCCTTACAATAACTTTGGGAGAGAAGTCCTTCTCCCAATTAACTCTCAGCTATCAACTCAGAGACAAGCTGTTCCTCACTGCAACTTCATGACCCACCAGCAGCATCTGTCCTTGACACCAGCAAATTCCAAAGCTCTAAGATAAAAGTCAGATTTATGCATTATGAAGAGCAGCAAAAAAAGGATATCAAAACACACATACAGACGTACACAAAACAAAGCCAAATCATGGAAACATGACTCTTTTTTGTGAAAAGAAGAATAAGTCAGGTGCAACTTTTTGCTTGTGCAAAGTCAGATTTGCTCCAACTTGTCAATTTTGAGTTTCAACAGAGAATGAGAATGGTTTTTATTCTCACCACTTTCTTTTTTTTCTTGTCTTATCCCAATTAATCCTGCTTTCCTTTGGATCAGCAAAGTAGGCATGCGCCTTATTCAGTACAGCATAAAAGAGGAAATACTTTACCTCTCAAGTTCACATACAAAAATGCAACCTACTTCTTCCTCCTTCCCAACCACAGTTACTTTTTAAACTTACAAAAAAGGCAAAAATAGGTTGTTCATGTTTTTTTTTCTTGTTCTGTGGTTTCCAAACACACTGAGGTTTTCATTCACTATAGATTCTTCCCCATTTTCAGGGGTGTTTGACCCAAAGAAAGACTACCTAGTAGGAGTTCATATCAGTCCAAAATATTAAATTGTTCAAAGTACAATACATAGCAGCAGCAAGACTCCAGATCTCACAAAATATATCCCATTCGGAACATCCTCAAAATTATACTTCTGGGCTCTCAAGATAAAAAAAAAGCTACCCTTCAAAACCCGTTTTTTTTGCTTTTTTAATTTACTTATTAGGTAGACAGATTTTATAAGGCTTCCTGTTTTTTGGAGCAGTGGCCTTCCTAAAGCATTTTTAGAACTGTGCAAAATAAGAAGCAATAATCTTCTGCCCCTTTTGTCCTCACTTGATATAAATGTAGAGAGATAGGAAACTGATAACTGTTATATTTACTACAATAGGGCAGTCATTGACAATCACACACAGTTTAGCATGACTGCAGAAAAAGTCTAAAGTAAGGACAGAAGTCCCAAAGGAACTGTTTGGGGAAGGGCAAAGTAGAAATTTATTGAGGGTATCTTGGAACAAGCTTTATTTGTCTTTTGTAGAAGTATAGATAAGGGTGTTTCTGCTTAAGAAGGTGGGAATTACTACAGAAATTCCTCATAAATCAAGAAGCAGCTGATCACTCAAGCATATCCAAAACAGACATTCGAAGGGATCAGGAAGAATCTTTGCTCAATTAAGTAGTTATTTTGCAGGAAATTCATCTCATCCCCCTCGCCACATGTTTGACTCACTTCTGATACACTATTATGTGCTAGGAATAAAGAAACTAACAGCCTTCTCCGTCTCTACAGGGCCAAGCAACATTCTCAAGGGAAAGTGAAAAGAAATGTTACGTTCTAATGTGTTTTTTTGCTTTACCTTTAAATTATTTTGCATGATTAAAAATGTTTACATCATCAACTGTGAGTAGAAGGAAAGTATGTGAAAAAAACAGGCCTGTATTAAATCAAGCATTCTTTGTAATGCTATGAAATGCAACCAACAAGAATCAAAAAAGAATGGCAACTTAACAGAAACATAACATCAAAATACTCCTCAGGCCTCCTGAAAGAAAAATTCTAGACAGTTTGTGAACCTCAAGCTCAAATATGCTTTGCTAAAACACAGGACAATTTAATTATACCAAATTCTGGTTCAGGAAAAAAGAAATTAAAGCCTACCATAGAAACAGATGTATCTTCAGAGGACTTATGGTAGAGAGTGGAAATTTTTTCAGCACGCATAAGGTATTCTGCAGTCTTCCTTTTCACTGCTTCTCGACGAGTTGGACTTGATTCACCTCAATGGAGAAAAGGAAAGTTGTTTTTTTCTACAGAGAGAGGGGTACTAAGTAATCAAAGCACATGACTGCTTTGATTCTACCTTTTTGATTTCCTTTGGGTTATTCATAATCAAACCTACAGATATGCATCTTATAAAAAGCAAGTATTATAATCCCAGAGTTCTACGAAAATAACAATTTAAGCCTTGCTACAGATCAAGGTAAATAAAAAGTCTTACCTCATTTTTCTGTGATCTGGTATATGTTCCTATGGTAACTTAAGTAAGAACTGAAACAAACCACTGATCCGAACATTGTACTCCAAAAAAAACTCCATTAGCGAAGACACGATAAGACGTTTACAACAAAACAATAAAGAAACTTGTTTTTTTCCTCATGTTTGTAGTATGGGCTTTCCTAAGTATAAAGGAAAGCCAGAAATGCTATTAATAGCCAGAAGGCAACATGAGAGACACCAAGAACTCTCGCTCACAGCTTTGCGATGCTAGCTGCTCCTTGGCTGCTAGCTTGGGGTGACACAGGAAGAAAGTAAGAAGCACTTGCACCAACTACTTCACTTCTCAGATGTTTGAACCACCACTGTGTTGTGTCTGATCTACCCAAGCTCTTTCAAGAGGTGAGAATCCTTTGATACCGCGCAAATTCTTTATTCACTCTAAATCTTACAGTTTATGTTTAGGCATTTACATCATGAGCAGTACATTGTTGAAACAGACTCAACTTGTGATGACAACACCCAACCAGCCAAACACCAAGCAAAGATAAAGAGACTCTGAGCCACAATTGTTACAACAGCAAATTGAGATTATTATGCTGAAAAATAGCTAGAGACAACTGTCCCAGAAGAAGTCTGAAGAATATCAGAGACTTACTATGCCCCTGACAGTCTCTTCCAGCCCAACCGAGGCCATCCAAGACTTGCAGAAACTCAACCTTGGCTGTGACAGGCTTCTGCACCGCCAGGGGCAAGCCAGCACCCCTCACAAACTGATGCTCCAACAGGGCAAGGAACTGTAAGGATATCTGCCTAACAGCTACCCAACATGAAAGCCAAGGCAAGGAACAGCAGAAGTAATAAATTAAACACAAATACACAAACCCTAACCAACAGCAGATAACAGAGACAATAACAAAGAGCAGAACTCATAAGACACTGATCAATAGGCCACAAAAGGAACCTCTGAGTGTAACCTTGAAGAAGTTCAACCTGAAACTTGGTAACTGATAAGAAAAAAAAAAGTGGGGGGATTATTGCAGTTAATCAAGAATGAGTCTCAAAGAGCAAACTTATTATGGGATGTCTGAGGGAGATTGGGGGAGAATTTACTGTGTAAACACGTGTGTAAAACATCGTGGGATGTTTTTAGTGGGATTGTAGGAATGCGTAAGTCACCAAGATTTTTAGGGGCAGGATTTTACAGGCAAGGAAAAGGAAGGGTCAAGCTGAAAGGAAGGCACAAGCATGAGAGAACAGATGGGAATTACACAGGTCAGCTATGCATAAGCAAGCTGCTGGTCAGTGCATTTGTCTGACTGAGCCCTGTACCTGACCACCATTGTCTGTCTTACCTTCTTATTAAACTCTGTTTCTCACTATTTTCTGCGTCAGTGTGCTCATTAGTGTCTGTGCCTAAGATACACCAACAAACTTCAAGCCAGATAAGCAAAGGCAAGTCAGACAAAATGTCTTGAGAGCTGCATCATGGAGCTGGGGGGCAGCTACCAGACAGACCTGAACAGCAGGTCTTTCCCTGACCAGCAACAGAGATTGGGCTGTTCATACTGCCTGTCGTTACATAGGTGTCTGCAAAGGCAATATCCTTCTGCCTGTGTCAACCTGTTTGTGGTCAGTCATGTCCATACAAAGTACACGTGCACACATGCAAGGTCCTCCCAGCAATGTGCATTCAGTTTCAGTACCGGTAGGACCCAAAGAAGGGGTAAGCTGCAGCTACATCTCTCCAGCAGCTCAGGGCAAGAAGAATTACTCCGATCCCTCAGTCAGGCAAATCTGACTAGCTGGAACACTGACTCCCTAATAAAGGAGAAGGAGCAGGTTGTCTGACTGTTTAGCTTTCCCAAAACACTTTGAAGACAGCAGAGAATAATGAAAACTCAGTACGAGGTCTCTTCAGAAAGTTCGTGAAGAGTTCCTCTGCTGTAGGCTCTCAGAGCTGCTGTTTTCCCCCCACTCCATGCAACAGGCTTTTAGCAATCCTTAAGACTCAGAGAGCGAAGAAGGCAGAGGCTCTTTTCCACTTCACATTGCCACGGTTTACTACTAGTCATTTGGACCCTGTTAAAACAAAGGTGCCCCCTCCATTTTATATCATGACTACAAACTCCCTAAACACACAGAACCATCACACAGACTCCATCAAGAATTAGTACAAAAGATCTGCTTCAAGCTCTGCTGCAAGTGAAATACTGTAAGTCTTATTATCCACCTCACAGAAGGACTTCCTTGGACAGAGACACACAGCCCGGCTCTGCAGACACCTTAGACTACACTTCATTTGGGAAGAAGCTGGACAGTCAGAAATTCAGTGCACTTTCAGCATATAGTATTATGGATATGTACCAATTTCTCAGTAATTTCTCTCATTTTAAAGGCACTTTGTACCAGGTCCAGCACCTCTAATACCAGCCTCCACTTGGTAGGACTCTCCGGGTGAAATTCACTCTCTGGGTGAAATTCCCCTAGATGAGACTGCCAGTCTTGTTCCCATCTAGGATAAAAAAACCAACACGACTCAATTATTTGAATTTGGCTTTATCAGAAGAGAACCGACACACGGTATTTTATAAATGTGTGTTGCAATTTCTTAAAACATGACTAACGCTCTTGCTTTCATCTTTACATTTAATCTTAGGGCACCATAAAACTTTCTTGTGCCGACTCACTGGTGATCACCTACATTCTCTCAGACACACCAAGTGGCATTCGCTCAAGGAAAACAAGAAATCTGCACAGCAACAATAAACTCTTCAGCCAGCACTTTCTTCAATCGGACTGGTAGAAAACTGCTAGGTTAGTGTCTAAGGTTATCATAAAAGTCAAGCTTACTGCTTAACTGTTAGTTATGTGTATTTAGTTTGGATGTTTATTGCCTTTTTGCAATGCTTCAGTAATTTTACAGTAATTAACGCAAACAAGCTAGGATGTCCCCTTAAAGTTGTCTTTGTTCTCCCTACTTTCACAAGACATTAATTTCAGTTTTCCTTCTACTCTTCCTTCCTCAGTAATTTGTTAGATAACATTTGCAAACTGTTTACTCCTTAAAATCTTCAGCCATAAAAGAGAGTGTGGATTCACAAAGCAACATTTACTCAACAAGATCTTGCATCCTATTTGTGAGTAATATCATTAACAGTTCAGTCTCTGAATAACAGGTGGATGTTTGAGAAGTGGATTACGGAAGTAGGATTTTGGCTTTCTATTCTTTGTATCAGTTTAACCAAGAAAATGTAAAAAGCTGTATTACAATACAAATTCCCATTTAAACAGCCAATGTCTCAGAAAAATCTGTAAAGAAATACAGGATATTAATTTAAATAAATAAAAAATAAATGTTGCTTAAAAAGCCTTAAACATGGGGTGATGACTAATAATAAAGACTTCATTAAACTAAAAATAATCTTTAGCATTTACGTCAAATTTCAGGTCATAGAACTGTACATTTAAAACCAAATAAATCACTAAAACACAGTACTAGAACAAACCCTTATATGTGACAGCTGTGATGCTGACTTTATGCTTTTTTTTTTTAAGTGCAGTATTACATTTTGTTATGGGACAGTGTTTTTACTTACAAAAAATGTATACTCTCAAAAGAATCGACTAATTTATTCCTAGTTAAGAACTTCTGATTTAAACATTCTGTGAGCATATTGAGCTCCTATTTCCATTTTGTGGTTAGCCCACAACAATCTAAAGAGGTATCTCTCTCTAATTACAATTTAAACTTGAAAGGCATTTTTCTTTAAATGGCAGCAAACAGGAAATATTTTAACTGTGTCAAAGCCTTTGATGAATCTTTACAACTGCTCATAAAAGATCATCCTGCTTAAAATAATATTGATTTTTCATTTATTTTCCTAGATACTAGAAGATTTATGTTTCATCTGATCAGGATCAAAGCTTCTCCCCTCTCCTGATCACTGGGATTAAATCAGCAATGTCATTTTACATGTTTAAAAACTACACTGCTAAAGCAAGATATAAAAGTGTAGCAAGGCTGATCATAGAGACCTTAGAATAAAACCCCCTCAAGATTCCCCATCTCTCTCTCTCTCTCTCCCCCTCTGCATTTGCTACAGAGCAGCTGTGCCTCACACAGATTCACATGAATGAAAATATTAAGGCAAGAAACCACCCACTTAGTTTATTTTCCATATGACTTTCCTGTAATTATTTTGTAAACTGTTCACACAACAATATATAAAAACATCTGCAAAAACAGGTAATTAATGTGTCAAGCCAAACTAATGCATTTTTTATGGTGTCCATGCTTCGTCAACTGTAATTATAACTCTTTTTAAGCAAATGATGATGTGTTTGTTGCAATGTGCAAGTGGTTATTTTAGATGCTCTGTTTACTATTACTGCAAACAGAATATAAAAACTCTACAGCTACTTTGTCGCACATACAAGCCTTCATCTACACAAGCACGAGTAGGCTGCTCCCTGCTTTTCCAAAGGCTTTGCCTATTTCAAAGAAATAAAAATATCTTAAAATGAAAATTGGCTTTGGAAAGGCTGACTAGGCCACCCGCTGACCAAAGTAACAGTAGCCAGGACATTAGGACAGCAGCCAATGATTTAAAATTTGTTCTTTAATTTTTATTTCTAAGGATGGTTCAGCTACAATACATTTACAAAAACAGACATTCCTAACAACATTCAAATGATCTTGAGGGTTTGATAGAGGAAAACCACAAATATCACAAATAACTGTGCTATTGAGTTCATCTGTGACTTGCCTGCTTGTTTGCCCACAGTCCATTGGTTTGAATGAAAAATACAGAGAAGCAGCATTTCCACACAACAGGTATGTGGTAGTAGCATCTGGGAAAAATAGCAACATTTTTGCTTGCTTTCTACTCAAAAGAGTCTTCTACTCACACCTCATACAACCTCAGAAGATTACACACCTTTGAAAGATCACCTAACTCAATGCTGAAGTGTTAAGTGCTCAGACCAGTTTGATTCAGGCATCAAATCTTCTGTAATTCTGTTGTGTAAGAAAATTACTTAAGTTCAGGTATTAATAGCTATCAAAAGCAGGCCATACCCATAAATTAAAAATAACAAAAAAAAAGATCTGGGCAGTAAGGGCCATGGAAAAATCTGTTCTTTTTCCCGAAATAATCTGGGGTACTAACAGAACACGTCTCAGATGCATAGAAGTGCTCTCAAACTTGCTCTGACCCTTAACTATTCTCCTCCACAGATCCAGGATGAACTCGCATGGAAGACGTGTATCTTGCTAGATGGTAACAAAGATAGCTCTAGCCACCATTTGCCACTAACATATACAATATCCCACATTCAGTAAATCACAGTATATAAGCACCCACCCATGAATTCTAGATACTCCTTCCTTTGTGTCTGAGCACCTCCAAACTATCCCCTACCAGGCATTACAGATTTTCCTAAGGAAGAGCCAATCTGTCAGGACAACAGCAGTGCACTCCCTGCCTAACTAGCTTCTTGACCAGGATCTGGGTATTTCCACAGAAAAGGTAAGGCTAAAAAGTTAGCATCACCTTTCCCAATCCTCTGTAACCTCCATATTCCAAATCTTCCTGCTTTTCTCTCAGAGTTACTAAAATTATACGTGGGCTGCCTTTATTTAAGAAGATATCAGAAGAGATTTGCTCCAGGAAGGAATGTCCTCTTGCAGAACAGGCTACAAGGAACTTGTGGGAGACTGCCTATTGTGCTAACCCCAAACTCCATGTTCTTAACAATTTAAACAGTAAAACTTTCTCTAAATACTGAAATCTTCAATGAAACATTTATAATTGCCAAATCTAACAGCTATAATACCATTTTTTATTTTTAAAAGTTTCTTTATCTTCTTCACAGTCTTCCTGCACATATCACCCAGCTGGACTGCTGAATTTTTCAAAGAATTGCTCTCTATAAAAATGCAAGGGAGTAAGCCTTAAAAGATTTATTTCTTCTCACAATGAAAAGAGGTTTAGCAGCACCTTCCTTATTAGTGGGTAGCCCAGCTGTTATTTTTGCCTAATTGGTTCAAGAGGACCTCTGTTCTTCTTAGGGCAAACACTTCTTAGATCATGTGAAGCAGACTCCTTTGTCCATATTAGCCAAACAAAAGCTCAGGCACACCGTAAGTGACAATGCGACTCATAATCCAGCACAGGTTTGTGACCACTTTGGACACAGTTTTATAACCCCGAAATTCATTTCAGGAAGGGAAAGAGCTGCTGAATTAGGAACGAGTTTCTACCAACTTCCACAGGAGAGTGGGTAACCTTTAATTTTCAAACAATTACTTAAGCGAAACATGGCAGGTGCTGAGGTAGATGGACACTTCAGCATCAAGGAATGATGCTACAGATTTTAGCAGCAGGTGGCAGTTCAGAATTGTGAAATAAGCCTGCTAGCTCATCATGTCTAGTATGCTATCAATTATATTAAAGGTGAATTACTTGGGGTGGTGGGCAAATTCTGCTGCTGAAAAAAGACTGTAAATATTAAAAAATAAGACCAATGTTGAGCCTATTACGGTAAAACAGTTTGAAGTGATCTCCCCCCACAACTTTTTTCTTTTTTTAAAAAAAAAAGACCCACACATTTTGAGAATGTCAAAAATTTATTAAGATGCACCACATTTATCAGAACTATTCTTTCTTGCTTTTTGAAGATTCAGGACAGTACTGTACTCTAGCAGCCAAGAAGAAAGACCACTTAAAAATTAAAGCTCTCATGCTGAAGCTCAAATGTGCAACAGTGAGTGAACACCTAAGAATTCTTCCTCCAACTTTCCAGCGTTACCATAACTATTATGTCTATATTTTATACATCATCTTCACTGCAGGTTGCTTGAGACACAGATCTAGACTTCCTGTGAAGTTTACCAATTCTGCACCCTGTAGAAAACCTAAGGTTACACACCAGTGGTATAAACGTCTAGGTAAACACCTCTCTGGAAAAAAAATGTTGGCATATGCGCCAAAGTTAAGATTACATGGAAGAATGGTGTGGGTGAAATGTGTTTGAGTGACCAGTAAGGCAGGAGTCAATAACACTCACGACAATAAAAAAACATAACTTTCCAGAAACACAAATCAACAAACAACTGTTTATAGAGAAACTCTCATGTTAAACCCACAAGGTGGTGGTAGCTTTTCATGTCCGTGTGTGACCATCTGGAAAAAACTAAAATGAATGGTCACGCAGCACACAGTATTTCAGGGAAGAAAAGCCTAACTTCCCATCCATCTGCTAAAACTTGTAGTCCTCAACTGCAAGGTATTTCACCAAGTAAGACTTCATAATGTGAGAAATATTCTTGAACATTTTCCTGTAAAACTACATAAGGAGGGGAAAAAAAACCCCACCCTGTGAGTGTTGCAAGACAGAATAACAAGCAGTGGCACCTTAGCACGGATGAGGAAACAAAAGGGCGAGAGCAGCAGCAGGTCCTCCAACACAAGCACCATGGTGCAGAAGGAGAGCACCAACAGTCAGAGCAAGGAAAGAAGGCCGCCACCACCACAGGAGAGAGGAAAAGGATTTCCAAGTTCTCTGCACTCTTCCTTCTTAACTAAAAGGACAAGTCCAAATTCAAATTAGCAACCACAAACATTCCTTGTTTCAGAGCAGAGGAAACCCAGGCGCACAGACACCTACACCTTCAAGTAAGAACAAGTTACTGCAGTTGGAAGCACAAAGTATTACAGAAAGAAAAAAAGAAAAAAAAGACAGATGAAAAAACAATTATGAGATTCATCAATCCTGACAGTCTAATAGTACTCCTATCTATGTATTAAATAAAATTCATATGTACTTTTATGCAGTACTATGGGAAATGGTATCTTTCCATGAGCAATCACTAAAATCTCTAAAACAGAAGAGCCAGCGGCAGGCCGTGTAGAGATCAAACCTATGCTAGTTCTTCTACGCAGCTCTGAAGGTGGAGAAGCTATTTTAAGATACTTAAAGGGAAAAGAGGGAAAGAGGACAGGAAAAGAGAAAATGAGGACGTGAAAAGAGAGTAGCCGTACGTGTAAGAACTGCTGGGGGGGGGGGAAGAGGGGGAGAAATCAGAGCACTGATTATCATGCAGCATCATGCCCTTAAATATATCTACGCAATTTTTCTATTCCAGCTAGTAATTTCCCTCAGTTCACCTACACCGCCTGAGGCATTTAATTCTGCAGCCAGAGACTTCAATTTTCTCACCTAAGGACAGAAGCAGCACTGTAACCTAGATCAGTCTGTTCTGCCTACACTGTATGCTGGAAGAAGTGTGGCAACCCTACTATGTCTTCTAGTGGGAGGTAGAAACCCCACATAGCAACAGTCAAAAAAAGATTAATGCACTTAGCTGCAGCTAAGTGCTGGCTAACAACAGCGGAGATAAAAGGCAGTGCAGGCAGTAAGAGATGTCTGTCAGAGAGGCTGGGCACAAGCAGCAACCTGGAAAGGAGCTGCTATGAGGACAGACTCGGAAATCTTAGAAAGGTCAGGTCAACACCAAGCCAATGCAGCTAGCTGTGTCCCCCAGAAGAGGGAAGAACGAACAGATTTTTAAGGCCCACCTCATCACATATTTAGTCATTCTTTAACAGCCACATGCTAAGCAATGGCATTGCGAGTCATCTCTGCATCATGCCCTACATGTTGGCTTAAGAGTATTGCTACAATTCACCTTTACATGTATTGTAAGGCTCCAACCTCTGCAGCAGGTGCTATAGCCCAGACCTTCATCAGCCTCTCGGTGCACAGAAGTCTTGCAGCTTAAGTGGAACTTTGCCTTGAGTATTTCTTCACATAGCTGAATCTGGCTGTATTTATAGATTAACCAACTTCACCGTACTTTACTGGCAGATGCTGCACTTCACTGCTTCGCCACGATTAAGTGTCTAAATCCAGTACTTTTGCACAGGGAATGACACCACTTAGGGTGATCCATCCAGCATCTACTGCACAGTGATGGATCCTATAGCACTAATCTGCTCTGAAAGTCTATACAGTCTGCAATGGGCTTGGAAGCCAATACATTTCAGTTCCAAACAGCTCGTAGCCTGTATTAGCATGGGTTTCAGCATCACAGGCAGCACAGTGGGATTGGGTCACTTTTCTTTTTTTTAAGCAAACTAGTACTTCCAACATCCCTTCTTAATCTAGCTGCTTGTCAATAGACAAGTCCCTCTCACAAACATCTAATCTTCTGAAACAGCAGCTGTGATTTCAAGGTTGTATGAAGTACTAGGAGAGAGGGAGCACTTTGTGTGGTTGCTTAGAAAGCCCAGCCCGAACAGTGCTACAGCATCCGAACAGTCCAACAGCAGGAAACAGAGATGGTTTCCACCTCCTTTGCAAGGAACCAGGACAGGAAGTTTTCATCTTGACTGGTTTCAGCCCAGTGGAAGCATAAAGCAACAACAGCACGTAAGGTGAGTGACGATACACCATAGGAGCACAGAGGTCTGAGATCAGGGTGGGGAGAATTACAGTTCCGTCAGTCATCCTGTCATTAACCTTTCCCTGTGCGGACCAGCACAACTCTAAGGTTTCCCTGCAGACATCAGCTCACACCCCAATACATGTCTCTCAGAGAACAGGGCTGTTGTTGCTCCAGTCAGGTACAGCTGCTCGGTAGATCAGAAACTGCCTAAGAGATTGTTACTCTCACTCAGAAACACTACTCAGAGGACTTAACAAGTGAAAGGAATGTAAAATAGCTACTGTGTTGTAACAGAAGTTGTCTTCATAAGTGCCATTCAACAAACAAAGCAAAGGTGCTTTTCACTCTGGAAACTAGAAACATGCTAGTGGAACAGCCATGGCTCCTCTTCCCTTTACATTAAGCACTGTCGTCTTGGCAGTCGGTCAAGCGTGCTCCTGTTTGCATCCCTGGCTCCATCACAAGTTCAAATCATAGCCCATCATAATCCTAGTAATTAGACACAAGTTGGTTTGTTTTCAGTATATCCAAAAACATCATCTAGTTGTCCAAAGTATTCCCAGCATTTCATTGCATATGCATTTCTGGGTTAAAAGTCAAAGTCATTTTAGCAAGGTTCCAGTAATTTGTGTTATTTTTGTTCCAGCTTTGTTTACTGGACAAACATTAAAGTAGCACAGAGCGGTGTAAAACTGACATTCGCAGCCTACTTTCAAAGACACCAGCAGCTTCTCTAGAAGTTATAGATGCTTCATGCAAAAACCAGATACCTAGAAAACTGCTTGTGGCTGCTAAGCTGGCTTAAGAGGCACCATATTCTTCATGCAACAAGGTCCATGCTGCCTAGCTGAACCAGTCCTCTAAAACAAATAAATATTCATTGTGCCCAGCCACAGCTGCTACACATGTGAAAACAAACACCCCAAATGTCTGACAGAGTAAAAGGAACATCTCCCTTAAGATGTTAAATTGTAACATGGAGCCTTGTATGTAACAGACCAGCAATGAACAGATTTGCTTTCTAAACCACATGGAACAGATCCTGTACTTTTCTACATGAATTAGACTGACCACATTGTGAAGAATTCTTGCTTCATCATGTGCCTGAAGTTACTGAAACCAAGCAATAATCAATAGTGTTAACTCTGTTTATCACACAGCTCAGACTGCCCAGATCCATAATGGACAGAACGTGAGAAGAACTGGAGTTGGAAAAAGAGGAGCAGTTTATACAGACAAGACTCCCTTCTTTATTGCAAAAAAACCCTCTTTCCATAATTTTAGCCTCCCTATCTATTTTTTCCTAACACAAACTACGTCCTACACCAAAGTCAGGGAAAGCACTACTTCACACAAAACACAGTTAACTTCCAGCCTAGAAGTTGGTGGCTTGCTATCAGTAAGCGCATTTTTTCCCACCACTAGGCCTGAAGCAACGCATTGATCTCAAAGTGCTCTGGCATGCTAACAAAACAAAGGAACAGCTATAATTGTGAGCCATAGTTTTTACCAATTAATATACTTACCTTCTAGTATGCTTGAAAAGGCCGAAGATTTGAATTCCAGAAGGTTTCAGCTTCTGGAGAAATGTTTAACCAGCCTATACAACCCTTACAGACCTGCTTTCCAAAAGCTCCGAAATCCTGTACACAACAGTACCCAGAAAACACAAGAGGGCCAGCAGAATCATGGAATGGTTTGGGGTGGATATGTATTCAGAGGAAGAAGGAAATGATGGCAGCCATCCCATCTCACCGCATGCAAGGGAGCTCTGGTATAAATGAAGTGGGGAGGTACAAGAGGTACAAGTAGTTCAATAGATAGTCCAAGGGCTCTGCTGCCAGTCCAATAATGTGTTCTCCTTCCTGCTGACAAACTTCTTTAATATTAAATGCATGCACGGAGCAGAACTAGGCCCAAGATGTACAAAGAGCAGATGCCCAGAGTCCAAGGTATACACCAGCCCCTCGGAGCACAGATGGGAGTTCATTCCCCAAGTGATGTGCAGGTCAGGCCTTTTGGGAGGACTGTGAACAGGACATTTTAAGATTTAGTACTAAAACTCTACAAGAGACTAGCAGAGGAAAACACATATGCACCTTGCACCCCACTATACTTGTGAGAGCATGCACACGCAGCTGAAAATGAAGTCAAGATGTACATTTCTTTGGTGTAAGCATACGCAACGCCTGCCTTGTCCCGCGCTGGTGCCATCAGCTCAGAGAAAAGGACAGTCATCAGGAAAGTAACGCACCCAGGTGTGCTCTGACTGCCTTTACAAAGCCAGCTACTTCAAAATAAACAACACAGGCCTATAAACTTACAGTAATAAACTTACTTGTACACGATTTTGATGAGGCGGCCTTAAGAAGTAAATGAATCTTATTGAACCAAGCCTAACACAGCAGCTGGCAACAGAGACACCCTTATCTTTCAGATACATCTAACCCACTTGTAGAGGCAGTACATTTCCAAGGTAATTCTAAGACAAGTTTCAAACACAGAGGATGGATGATGTTTCTTTTCCCCCCTCCCCGTACACCGGTTACATTTCCCGATCGCAAGTCTTCAGCGTCAATTTTTATTTCCTTGGTGCCACCAAGTGGCAAAAATATGCGTTACCATTCTACATGCAAAAGCCACTTCCAGTCCATTCTCAAGAGAGGCCACACATTCTGCAATGGCTGCACACTGAAAGGCAAGGTCACTTTATACCTGTATGTAACCATATATGAATGCTGTGTTTCACTTTGAGACACTACAAAGGCTAATTTACACAAAATAGTCCAAAAATAATCAATGGCAGAAGATCATAGGCATTCTGTAACAATTGCACCATCCTTATCTTTGAAAGGAGCACATTGTTAGCCATGTGAAATATATAACCAGGAGTGTTTAAGTAGCTGACGTGATTAAAATTGGGGGTTTTTTTATTGCAACACACAGTGAATATTTACATACCAACATTGAACATATCATCCTCAAAGTACCTAGATTAAAAAGCGTAATACACAGATACTGAGGGTTTGGGGGGGGAAGGTGGGGGAGGTGTTTTGGGGGTTTTTTGTTGTTGTTGTGGTTTGGTGGGGTTTTTGTTTGTTTTACTGTCCTCATTGGTCCTGAGTAGGCACATATTTTTAGGAAGGCATTTGAAGCAGACCTATCATTATAGAGAAGGACATCAGCATCTCCTTGCTAGCTTGCAGAAGCTCCAAAGAGAAAGGACACAAGATGAACTGGATCTAGTCAAACCTAGTGTACATACCCAGCAGAGAACAAACATTCGTTTCCGTTCCACCTCCACAGCCATGCAGGGTAACACAGAGAAAGAAGAAAGAAGAGCTGACTGCTAAGAACTAGCCTGTGCACATTTCTGTTCCCAAGGGATAAGATGCCAGCTGAAAAGCAACTCACTCCTGTTATTCCCTGTGCTCTACAGATGCAATGTTAGAGATTGCACAGAAAGAGTTGCAGGTGCTGCCTACACATCTCTTCATCCATCAGGAATGGATGAAGACCCACACACACACACAGAGGTACTAACACTATAAATTTATTAATGACCCCCACTGTATTATCTGAGTGGCATCAGGCAAACAGGGCAGAATATTATACTTTCCTAAGACTCTCTGAATTTTCTCCTAGCCTGAAAAGCATGGACACCAGCGGGCAAGAGAAAATGATTAGCAGTCATCTGAGGTAGCTGGATGAGCAGCTAGTCAAAGAAGCAAAAGTCCTTATTGGAAATGTTAGCAAATATAAGTAAAAAGCTCACTCCACTCTAGTTTAAGTTATTATGCATCAGTTGAGCAAATCACCTGCAACACATGCAAGAATGGCCTTTCACAACTTCAAGATAAACATATTACCATAAGGATTACCACTGATTCAAAGCCAACATGTTTCAACTCTGCACAAGTCAAGTACACATGCATAGTTACCACAGCTCAACTGATGTGCAATAGCTTGACTTGTGTTCATGCCCTAACGGTTTGCAAATGTTTAATAAAGAAAGCTTTTTGAAGCTGAAACTCAAACTGTCAGTTTGAAGCCACATCATGGCAGCCTTGCATCACGGTGAGAAGACAGAGGTTGTTATGATGAAACAGGATATTCTTCAGAAGACCATAACCGAATGCCACACAGGTCTATGAAGTAGCGTGTTAGTAAAAGAATATCTGGGCTCTTCAACTGTAGGATTGCCAGCACATTCAATTATCACGAATGAAAAGAATTTTGATAACATAGGCAAGGAAAGATAGGATGCTATTGAAAAGCCACAACAAGCAGCAAAGCAGTAACCCTACTGACATCACTGGGACTTGAAAAGAAAGAGGGAGATTTACTTTTGCCGAAAAGTAAAAAGACACTTTAAGCAAAGGCTATGCACGTATCTTGGCCCGTACCTCTAGCTTTCCTCACTAACCTATCCATTATTTTTTTTCAGGCCCTGTTAAAACAGCTCAGCAGGTAACTTTTATTTCTAAAACTGGTTCAGAGGGTCTGGACCACTGCTGTGCATCCTACTGAGACGCAGCAAAGGCTGCTGCTTGTATGTGCTTTGCTACATTAGCATTTAAGTTCAGCTCTGCAGCAGCATAATGCATCTGTGCTTTATACTGTCAAACAAAGCCACAATTCTAATCTTACTCATTTGATCAGTGTGGGACAGAAGCACAATACACAGACCCTGAATTCACTCCAGGAAAGAACAGATCTTTTCCTGTGCTTTATAGTTTTAAGCCATTGTCCGACAAAATGCAAATATATGAGGTTATCACTGTAGATTCTCAAGAACTAGAGACGGAAGGGGAAAAAATTGTTCCCTGGCTGACAAGGTGCAAGGAGACTCCACAGAAATTCACATGTAGTTGCATCTGGTCAGTTAACAACAGCTTTTGCAGACATATATTCACACACCAAAGCCTTTTAAAAAAAAAAATACTATAATCCTGTTCTCCAGCAGTGCAGGCATGTAAGATTCTATGCATCCTTTAGCTAGAACAGGAGAACAGTTTAGTGGAAGAAGCAAGAGGCCGTGAGCCAAGAATAGTACTAATCCTGTTGTGACTGGGAAGTTAACCTGAGTCTGCCTCTCCCCATGCGTAAAATGGGGATAATTAATCCTCACTTAACCATGTAAATTAAATAATGTTTCAACAGTGCTGCAAGTGCCACATATTAATTACTGCCTAGGTAATAAAAAGGAAAGAGGGAAAAGTGGAGCACTTTGCTACTTACCTGCAACTCAGAGGTTGTGCTGCAATTTTATAAGAGAAGATATTGGGCACTTGGAAGATGAGACCCTAAATTATCATCCAGTCTTAGAGAGAAAGATTTCTCTCTCTCATATGCACAGCAGCTATCAAGCACATGAAAGCCAGGCACGCATCATTCTGCATTTCCTATCACCTCTTTGTAACACACTAAGGTAACACCATAAATACCCAGAACCAAAGGTAAGGCAAACAAAATGGGAAGATCCATACCTTGAACACCTTCCAGAAGCAGATCAACCCCCTTTCTATAAAAGCTGAAGGCGGTTTCATAATCTTCTTCCTCCTCCTTCTTCAAGGCCAGTTTTATCAACTCGCCTGCTTTTTCCAAGTAATCTTGTTTGCCAGGCTTGGTTTTTAAGCTTCCAGTAAACAAACTATGGCTTTCCCTTTCTCCTTCGGGTTTGCTCCGCTCATGCTCAGGTGCCAGCGTGCTTTGTACTGGGGGTTCAGAAGTAAGGCAAAGGCCAACAGCCCTACTGGGAGAACTTTGGTTGGATGCCATTCCATCGTCTAACTCAGCAAGAGAGTCTACATCAACTGTCAGAGAGATCAGGTCACTGTCACTGGAGAAGCCTGAAAGCACAGTCAGAAAGACATCCATTACTCTAGATTTCTCATACACCTTAGGAATCTCCAAAGTTCTTTACCCCATCCCAAGATTTTAGTTTTCTTCTCACTTATGCAGCTTCCCGAGACTTAGTGCACAGAAATTCCCTGCATGCAAAAGCTGTCTTAGAAATTATTTTTTAGTACCTACAGAAACCTGTACAGAAATTTGCTACAAACTCCACAGAGCAACTGGTCTTCATTTTAATACTGGGAATGAAGAGACCAACATCTAACACTTAACTTCAACTTTCAAAGCCTGCTCACCATTTTGCTCCAGGAAATTAGAAAACTAACCTCCTCTGAGTGAGTTCTGCTAGAAAAGTCAATCAGCAGAAGCCAGATTACTGTTGCAAAAAATCCCAACGTACTATTTTAAATCAGTAAAATGGAGCATCCCAAAAACATTAAATTAGAAGTTTGGATTAATACAGAGTTACTGTCAGCTTACATATCACACAGCACTCTAACCTACATCTACCATATATATTCTTCTTTCATTGCTAACACATGGTGAAATGAATTAGCTTACATCTCTTTCATTGAAATTTGAGCTAACACATTTTATTTTACATTTGCCACAAACTAAAAGCATATAAACTCCCTGCAAGCTTACCTTCAGTAACTAAACCACAGTAACTTAGCAGGGTTATTCAGAAATAAATGGCAAAGATAATTTACACGTACACATTTCATTCTGTATGCATTATCATCCATGAGAATCATTCACTCAGAATTATGACTTTCTAATAATTTAAGATCCACAAATGTAGTGCAAACAACTTCTAGATCTCACCTCCGCATTCCGATTGGCTTGTAAGTGTCACGTCATCAAGCCCACTTAAATCCTTTCGAACTGAAAAGGACAAGAATGACAAAAATGTTTCTGACATCCTTTTGTACAACAGATTAGATTTCACTTGCTATCAAAATGAAAGGGCATGACCCTACTACAGGTAAAAGTACATTATACAAAACTGCTCTTTGACCGGCTATCAGAGATATCCATCTGGTAACACACCATTAAAACTGTGACAGTGGTATTAGATTTGCCATTTCTCATTGCCTCTGAGGTTAAAAAACAAAACACAGGTGCTCGTATAGAGGGGGCTAATTCAAACCTCAGCACTCCAACTCACCTAATTTCAATAGCAGCAGCACTTTAATCCCTATCTCTCACTGCTCTGATGATTTACAGCTAAGGAGAGTTAAAACAGAAGAGCCTTCAAAGCTGGGACCTACACACCAAGAGGAAGAAAAAAGCCAGCTTTCAGTCTCAAAAATGTCATTTCAGAACAGTACCCTGCATGAGACATATGGAGCAAGCCACGAATTTGGCAGTGCCACCTGGATATCAAGCAGCAGTTTGTTTTATCACCTTGGCACATGTACCCACTGAAGCAATAAAATAGGCAACAAGGTCAAGACATTTAGCTGTTTGTACTCACCGAGAAAGTAAATTCTGAACTAAAACCTGTTGTCTGCTTTCTTCCGTATTATCAACAGAGTCAAGAGTTTATCCACATTATCAGGTAAAGTGTTCTGACCTCTGTTCAAAAAGTAATGTGGCAGTAGCAAGGAGCTGACTCAAAGGCAACTAACTCAAACTTTCTTTTTGATTTTGCAACTCTAGAGTTAGAGTTTACAATTTATGGAAAAGGAGTAAGAAGGCACTGTAGAAATACTGCTTTTCTGAAAGCTAGCAGGTCCTTTAATGTGAGTTAGAGGAAAAAGACAGGAAAGAGAACAGATTACCAGCCACTCTCTCTGAAAAGCAAGGAACAGTGATACTCAGTGCCACAAGACTACTTGAGAGGAGGGGACAGCACACACAAAAAAGACAATGCTCCTGATCTTTTCAGGAGAGGAACATAAAGAAAAGTGTCTGTGCAGAGAAGAAAACTGCCTGTGTAACCCCAAGTTCTGCAAGAAAGAAGGCAACCTCACAACAAAACAGTCAGAAGAAGGCAGAAGATTCATTAATTAGTGTATTAATAATGGGCCATTCACCTGCCCATTTTAGGGACAGCAACATCAAATTTGGCTGCAGAGGACTGAGAATTTGTGAAACAACATTTAGAGGAGGCGTCAAGTTATTTTGTTCAGTGAAGACAAATTGCTAGCTAAAGAACGTATAGGTAGAAGCAAAGCTGACTGAGGGACAAAGGGTGCAGATAATGAATGGAAAAGCTGGGGGTCTGGGGGAAGGGTGCACTGGCCACTTACACTAGATGGATCAGAGCACATCCACACTTCAGATTTCAGATAGACCCAAGTCCCCCTTCCTACAGCCCAAACAAAACTACGTTTGCTCTCCTCCTGCAGCCAACTTGAACAGAAGCTGTATGAACACAGCTAGCATGGCACAGAGCCTGACCTAATACACTTTGCTTAAGGTCAGGTTTAGAGCCTAGGTCTGGCACCACAACCACAGTCATGGGGCTTCCAGTCAGCCCAAGGGGTAGGAAAAGTCTGAACCGCATATGCTTATTTCTGGGAAGATAATGTTAAGGTGGTAAAAGAGAAAGAGGTGGAAGAAAAGAAGGAAAAAAAAAAAAAGATGAGCTTCCTGGTGAATTTCTTTAAAAAATTTAGCATTTGGTATAGAAAGACTTTTGGAGATGAGGTTAGACAGACTATCATTATCTCACGTGCCAAGAAAAAAAGATCGTTTGTCAGGAATATTAGATATATTGATGCTGAAACTGAGCATAACTTCCTGTACTTGTCTCTGCCTTGTGCAATTTCACCAGGCATATGAGGAGTAAACAGAGTTTCCAAAAACAGAAGGATAGCTGAGGTAACCTGGCCTCCTGAAAAGCAGGTTCCTGTGAAAGCATGAACCGTCAAACTGTTTTTACGAGCAAGATACTTATTGCTTATTTTGGTACAAAAGCATTTCTACTACCATCAGTTTGCATCTTCTACCATTAATGTGCACACCTTCTACAGAGTGAACTTTGTCTGAAAAGGATAGATAAAAGTGAGAAAACACAACCCACCCTTATAAGCAAACACCAGCACCTGTTATGGAACGGGTTTGATACTTCACAGACCAACGGCCTGAAGGAGCAGTGCCCACGTGGAGGCCCTTGAATGTTCACAAAAAAATAACACAGTGAAAGTCACAGTTAACTACGATCATCAGACTGGGAAAAATGAGATGTAGGCAGGATGCCCTGAGGAGAGGCAGGGAGAAGACTCGGAGCCGAGTATTGCCACTGCCATCTAGAGGCCTTAAAGACAGATTTTTCTTTCTCTCCCTAGTCTCCTCCCCATCCAAAATGTGGTTTTGAACATAAGAAAATATGAACTGGAAGACTTACAGGTTTTTAGAAGAGATAACTCCACAAGTCACACTCGGCATCTGGGAATCCTGTGCTCATAGTTGCTGCAAGTATCCCCTAAAAACACTCCAGCCAATTCAGAAGAAGTGTATCAAAGAATTTCTCTACAGCATTTTTTTTCTTTTCAGCATTTTATCTCACATAAAGGAAGTGTTTTTCTTCTTCTAAAAATGAGGCCCATGTGAATAAAGAATATAAATGTTCACAGTAAGCATTTTTAGAAGCATTTTTTCCTTTATACGGCACAGCATAAAGTGAGTGCATTGTCAGAACGTGGAATGTCAAATTTCATAGAAATAGTGCCCCTTTAAAACCAGTTGCTGGTATTTATCATAACTACCCTCTGTAGTTAAACAGCTCTATACCTTTCCCTTCACAGAGTGAAATATTTTGGGAGCACTAGTTCATTAACACCACAGAAGAAAACGCAAAACTCACTGCTCATGTAGAATGTATTATACAACTAAGCACAAAAGTTATTGACATAGACAGATCCCAGTGGCAAGTCACACAACTTCAAGCAGAAAATAAACAAACAAACCAACCACTTAGAAAACACGAGCACTTCTTGTTATTCAAACAGAGTTTTACCAAAGCAAGTTCTATGCCAGCAAAAACAGAGGAAATTAAGTAGTTAAGAAAAAAAAAAAGCCTTCCAAATTAGCTTAATAAATGTTTGTATAATAACATGTACTTATACATGAGTGTAAAATAGTCCCAAAGGAAAAGCTGAAGGGTTGGAAAATAATTTCTTAGAAGTCACAAAGATCCAAACATAACTCAAAAATACATAAATATCTAAAAGACTGCACGGCACTTGGCAGATGATTATACACAGAGATGCTTAAGCTAACTCAGCCTCCAGAGGCAGGCAAGAAGCCCTAGCATAGTATTTATTTGGGCTGACCAACCCTACTTTACAGCTATACTATTATTTAGTGCAAGTGAAGTGCCACTGAAATTACTTTACACGTGGTATCCAAGTCAGCACGTACATCTCTACATTGTGTTAAGGAACTGCAATCACAGGAAAAAGGACATACCCTCCATTGGCACAGCACAACCAGAAAACATTAGCAAGTTATGGCAAGTATTGCCGGTTTTCAACTGAACATAGCACACACTGGCTC
>Ga0181612_110694_pt1 | contig 22778 bp, 12 predicted proteins | sample HoacroProtozoa21_FD_119630 | JGI IMG/M metagenome (GOLD analysis project Ga0181612, IMG submission 119630) | Hoatzin crop microbial communities from Cojedes, Venezuel. Combined Assembly of Gp0051906, Gp0051904, Gp0051908
GGTTGTGGAGTCTCCTTCTCTGGAGATATTCAGAACCTGCCTGGAGGCGGTACTATGCAGTCTGCTGTAGATGACCCTGCTTTAGCAGGGGGGTTGGACCAGATGATCCTCAGAGGCCCCTCCCAACCCCTACCATTCTGTGATTCTTCTTAATTTTACAATTTCTAAAAATCAAGCCGAAGTATCCGGAAATATCATGATACTGACCATGAGTTATTTTTCAAACAGTATTATTCTAGGAAAAAAGTTTCAGTTATTCCCTTGCCACAGATCTGAAAAAAGTTTAAGGTACTGGAAAAGCATAACTGAAGACATCAACAAATCTGAGGTTCTATTATGACACGAATGGAGCCAATTCCAGAACTGGGACCACCAGTTTCAGAAGCCTCTTAAAAAAAAACCCAAACCAAAATTCAAACCTCAAGCCTTTTCACTATCCACAACTTCAATTTCATTATGAAAGAACAAGGAGCTAAGAAGCAAGAATCCGAGAAGGGGGAAATGGGCTTTAGCATTCCCTCTTAACACAGACAAGTGAAGTGTTCTTTTCCCCTCCTACATATTATGTAAAGATTAAATCTGTAGGTCCTCAAACCAGTACAGATTTTTGTCGTGCAATAATCTTGAAAGCTAAGAAAGCATCTTCCACACTGCACTACTTGAAGGAAAGGCTCCACAAAGGCCAGAATGGTCTTTTTTTCCATTACTGGGCAGTTTATTTCCACTGGAAGTGAAGGTTTCATAAATAAATTGAGTAAATGCCTTAAAACAAGTATTTGAGAAATACAGACTGAGACTGGAATAATTTATCATGCATACACATCTTAATTTCTTTTTAAACTGTAAGCAACAGTAACTCAATTCACTTGAACCCCAATTCTGAATTACTTTTTCCTGTGAGTGTTAGTTTTTGCCTATCTGATTACACCGAGAAATATTTTGTGTCCTCTTATAAGGGACAGCCCAAGGGAAAGTTACCGTTTTCCAGTTAACTGCTGATGGCTAGAATGCTTTTATCATCACTTTTAGCTATTATGGTAGCAACTATGGGCCAGTCATTAAATGTAAATCTGTGCTGCATGCTATGCCATATACCAAGCGATTCCTGCCACTGAAATTTTTCTTTAGACAAAGAGCAAAAGAGGACTATCAAAGATGAGAACTATAATACGGGGACGCATAATGGGATGTTAGGGCTACAGCAGCCTAAATCCTGCTTTGATTTTTTTTTTCTTCTATGGTCCTTGTAGAAGGTAAGTTGAATAGAAGGACAAAGGACTAATAGTAAAGAGAAAAGCAATATGGAAAGATTTGAAAGAAACATACATAACAAAGGCAAGCTGAAATACGTCATGGAAGATGAAATCAACAGCCCACTAGCACAAAGCAGGGAAGCAAATTTTTCAGATAAAAGGCTCAGACTCTATGGTTCATTACTATAGAAGTTAGAAATTACTGAATTGATTGTAAATACTAATATTACAGCAGTTGGGCACAATATTTTATACTAGACTGTTTCAATGACAACCTTCAAAACACTAATACTGTATTTCCTTCTTCAACAAAACAACTGCACAAAAAGGAAGTGAATTGTCAAAATCATATAGAAATATTGTAATGTACCATAGAGTGGTCAGACTTAAGCTGTGTCAATACGTTTTTTTTTTTTAAGGATTCAGCTTGTTAATTTATCACTCAATTGCTACATCTAAGCATTTTTTTCAGTTGCCGCCATTATAAATCAGGAACATGTTACCAGCACTTCAGTCCACAAACAGATTACAAGCTACTGTAGGCAGTTTCAGATGCAATCCGTAAGTTTAAGATTTGGCACATGTTTGAGTCCCTGCCTTCAGAATTCTTGAGAACATTTATAGTATTATCTGCACTGTTCTCAAAGGCAAACAACCAAAAGGGAAAGTTTGAATACTGCTACCAAGATATAAACATTCAAGGTGCATCTATAAAACTGTCCAAACAAGACAATATACTACTGAGTTGTAGATACAGATGCAATGGTCTTCAGAAAATTTAGCTACACATTAGTGTATAAGAATCTTCAGGCAGATCCCAGAAATACTTTAGAAAGATGTGTTTTAGTACGTGCTTTTATAAAAAGATTTAACTGTTCAAAATTCATACATATTTACACCACTGAGACACAAGCAAGGGGTACATTAGCTTGCCTTGAACACCATCACCAATGAAAAGGACACAAAACAGTGGGAAGAGTAGAAACACAGGAACAAGATCACATGTTGCTTGGCACAAATATATGCAGAGTGACATTTAAATCACTAAAATGGCCCATCATCATGCATCAGATAGATCATATCTGGGAATTACCACATGGTAGGAGATTGATGCTTTAGAAAACCACTTAATCTGGTTCCTAATTATGCCTAATCATCATACCTACCAGAAGCTAAGTGTTAGCAGGTTGGTGGCAGTACTACTTCATTTTTGTTGTGTATTTCGGGGTGTGTGTGTGTTTTTTTTGTTTTATTGTGTGGTTTGTTTTTTTTAAGAAACTGAAACTATTTAAAGACCAGCTATTCACAGTCCTGTACTGCCTCCAGAATAGTTTTAATTATTCAGTTACTTTAATGAGAGCAACTTTTTCTTCTCCTCCAAGCAGCTTCACAGTCCACTGCAACCCATTCCAAAACTGTAACTGGTGTCTTTAAGAAGAGCATGCTGCTGCCTCAGAAAATAGTCCAACCTCGCCTCAGTGTCAAATCTACATGCTTCCGAAATTTCAGTGTCTCAAATTGCACCTTGTTCTTCAAACACAATTCAATGGATGCTACAAGTTTGATACCCTCGTGACAGAACCAGAGACTTTTTCACATGGAAACACTCTGGCTAATCCTTTTCATAACCAGTTCCACAAAGGGCTAGAGGAGGAAAAAAAAAATCAGCCAACAGTTCTTCAGCTTCTAGTAGGTGACCCAAGAAGCTTCTGAAAGTTCAAAGTATTTACTTCTCATTTACAGCACATAGGTATAAACAAAACAATCACAAAAAGAAATTTCACAAGACTCATCTACTCAGATTCCTCTGTCTCAGCTTTTAAATTAAAGTGTAAGAGAAGGATGACTCAGAAGGATCATTCTATAGTGAAAAGCCATCTAGTATCAGTACTTAGACTGGAAAAAACCGTGAGCTGAAAGTGTGGCTGCTTCCTATTCCTCACCTACACAAACACAGGCTCGTACAGACACACTCCTCCTTTGGGACATCCAATCCTGAAGCAGTACATAAAACCTTCAGCTGTAGGAAGATTTGTGACATCCAGGAACAAGAACAGCCTTGCTATTACTGAGCAGGTATCTTCCAAACAGTTAGCAGTTTAAAAGCTCAAACACTAACTATATTTTGGCAAAAGTATCAGATATAAGGGCACTCCCTTCACTTCAAAGGCAGTTGTTGCATGGAGCATTACCTTTCTGAACTTCAGTTTGCAGACAATTTTGAAGACAACTGTAGCCCTTACTGAAGAGCAAGGTGAGCTGCTGCTAAACTTTTCTCCCTCCTTCAAACTTAAAGAGCAATTTCACAGAAACATCTTCTATTATATTGATAAAGCACTTCTGCTGTTCCAGCAAAAAGATGTCTACTGCAGAAGGGCCTGAAAGAGAGAGGGAAAACAGCACATAGAAGGGGATACCCTTCATGAACTTGCTCATCTTCCACAGAATGAAGGTCTTCTGCACTGGAAATGAAACAGGATGTTTCCCAACACACATGTTCTCAATCCTGTAATCTGCCAATTTGGCTCAGATGTCAGACAGCTGCATTTTCTTATGAATCAAAGTGTCAACATGGGTGGTCTTCACCATTAGGAAGGTTGATTTCTCAGCTGGTTCTGAAGATCTGAACTGGGAGAAGGACTGCAAAAATCAACCTGCAAAGGCAATACTTCTGCATGTTGCATTTTCACTTAAGGTAAAAGGATGCATACAAGAAAAAAAAATAAGAGCATGTGTTCTTAGCCCTTCAAAGAAAGGTTATGCTATCTGTCCTTGAAACCTGTAACTGAACCACCTTAAATAGGTATTTCTCCACAGTTGTTCATTTCCTAAAGAAAACTTGTTTCTTGCAGGTAGTATGCACAGTGCTGACAACAGGGGCCCTGCAGGTCACAGAAACTGATCGTGAAGCACTACATCAACATCAATTTGTTGATTTGCCATCAACAAATCAAACATCTGAATCAGATGAGTACTTATTTGAAAAACCAACTCCTGAAGACAAAAAAAATCCACTTCAATAGCAGAAAAATATGTCTCCAAGCTGAATAAATCAAACCCTTTGTTTTCACCTCAAAGTGCAATTGAATTTTGACAGCATTTCCATCACTAGTATTGTAAGTAGCAGTACTTGAACAAAGCTTTCTCATTCCCCAAGTTTTTTTCAGGAGAATGGAGTGTGGTTGAGTTTGTGACACCACTTTTACAGCACAGTAGAAGAAGCATCCACTACAGTTGGTAAGAATCATTATGTCTGTGCCAGAAATTGAAAAATAGTTGTACTTTTCAAAATATCTAGAAACCATTTGCAAATTGTTTTGCTACAGGGCACCTAAAGGAAATTGCTGTTGTGCAACTTCAAAATACTCCTCATCATATAGAAAAGATGGGATACCTAAAGATCAAATGACAAAGTAAGCCTTTCAACAGCAGCCCTGGCAAAGTGTTTTCCTTGGGCCAGAGGAAAACCATGTTGACATGAACAGATAAAGTCTTGTGGCCAAATTACTAGGATTATCTCTCACGAGACAAAAAGAAATATCCAGTACATACCCTGAAGCAATACTCTAAATGCTTCATAGGAAATGGAGAAGCAACAATAAAGACAGTCCGTAAGAGTACTATGTCAGTACTTCAAGTCTTCGCTACGATGAGATGTTATCTGAGAGAGAGATAAGAAGATGCTCACAATGCGCAGAAGCGGTATCAAAGGACCCTGAAAAATATTTATGAACTTAGTACCAAATAAGTTAAGACAGAAAAAAACAAAGCAATTGCTGTGTTAGACTTCTGGAGAAGGCCTTTGATGACAACATTTTGAACAGGGCTTGAGGCTGGACTGTGGCACACTGCAACAGTACTAAACCACCCCTTTCTCGAGTTCTCTCCATTATCAGTCCATTTCTGAGACAGTGGTAATCACACATGCACACAAAACCAGCCAATACCAAGCTGAAAGCTGAGAAGCTGAACCCACAAAATAATGAAGAGGAATAATTATCAGGAGTTGGTTCCTTGCTTTTGATGCAATGGTCTCCACACCATTCTGAACAGAACCTTCCCCAGAAACAGCTTAGCATTAAAAAAGCTCCAATACAACAATGGCACAAACAAGATGTCTTCTAAACTAAAATTTCCTGAACCATTCCATTTCAAAACTTCCTTAGCTCACAGAGGCACCTTCACAGCCTCCCTGAAAAAGGTTACTTGATTACTTGTGATGGATGAGACAGATATACAGCTTGGCAAGGAACTTCTACCCCCTTCTCTAGGTCCCTAGAGACACTGCAGATGAGGATCCCGAGTTCAGAGCCAGTTAAGTTCTGCTCACATGGTAAATCTGCAACCTGAAGTCCCCATCTCTACAAAGAGACACTTTGATGTGAATTTTCAGGCCTGAAAAACACTTACAAAGGGTAGCAGAGGCAAACTTCTGATGATCTATTTTTGTCCAGCACAGCCCCATCACATGATTAACTGTATTTCAATCAAGGGCATTCTGACCACACCTTTCTGGATGGAAATACTGATGGGAAGGAACTTTTAAATAAGCTGCCAATAGATTCAAAAAGAAATTAAATCATAAACTCAGTTAAACACATCAGGCAACAAGTGTGGGGGGGGGAGCTACCCATTACAAGAAAAGGTTTTACTACAGCCTAACAAACACAAGAAGCATCTTCATCTATTGCCAAGAGGCGACTGGCATGAATTGAGATGTGCTTTTTATCGAGGAAGCAAAGAACAGAGCATGGCAAACACGTGAGCCAGCTGGCACACTTGTACTGCACAAAAGGTCTGAGTTCACACTCTTCAAGTGTATCCACACAGAAGGTATATATGGGCAGCCACCTAAAGAAGTTACATTTCTTATGGCTTACTATAAATTTAATCAAAAGAATACCTAAGATCACAACACTTATAAGCTTGCACAGTCCATGGAAGAGCAAAAAAAAAAAAAACCAACTTTGAGCAAGACTCACATTAGTTGATTTTGGTTTTTGAAAAGCAATGTTCCCCCATTATTTAAAAAATGTTCCATCTAGCTATTCTGAAACACAAGACAGACACTCAGATTTATGAATAAAAATGAAGAGGTGTAGGGCATGCAAATGACTCAACAGTTCAAATTTTACTGGACAGCTGTACACTAACTCACTTGCAACAACTTCCTTAGTCTCATCTGAAAAGTTTCTGCTCCACAACTTGTTATACAGTTTATACAGATTTACTCCACCAATGAGGTATGAACCACAGAACAAGCCCATAGAGACCATTCAAATAAATTAGTTAAATTGTGAAAGGCTATTCAGCCTTATACAGAGAATTTCCATTGCTTACATTTTAGTATATGGCTAACATCTGAATGCAATAAAAATCACAATCAATAAAAAAAATTTTACCACCTCACACCATTAAAGTAGAAACGGCAAAACATTACAAGCAGCCTTCTACTTAACAAAAGTCTCCTGAAATTTCTTATATATCTTTGTCATATACATATGCCAAGTTTGTTTCTATAGAAAGCTTTACTATGTTGTGTAACACCCAACGAATGTGTTGCTTTGGAACCAACAGCAGTTCAAATGTAGGTGCATCTCTCTTTTAAAAGTTTATTCAACTGAGCAATCAATGTTCACTCCTGCTTCCCTCAGAAAAGCACTGTTAAATGTGTGTGTATGCTCATGCATACACAGGGTAGGACAAAAACCTGTCACCTGCAGTAAGGCACACATTTTAAGGGAAGTTCCACAGTCATTTAAAATGGACTGAGACTCAACTGCCAAAAAAACAGAACAGTTGGATTTAATTCATATCTGTTCCTTGATCCAGTTTGCTAAGCAGCTGCACAGAATCAGGCACCCTCTTTCAGTGGAAACCTAGGTATTCTACAGTCAGCTACAAGTACCTCTAAAAACACCTTTTCAGTCAGCTTGCAACCAGTCATCTTGACCCAGCTAGTAAAAAATTTTTATTATTTACTTTTCTATAGAGCTAATCGTATGGTATCATGGTTAATGATTAACTTCAGCATTTCTCAGTGTGTGGTAGCTAAGCAGACAGACATCCTCAGGAATTTCACCGGAGAGCCACCAGCTTATAAGGACTGGCTAGCCACAAAGCATGAAGTCTGCAGTACTGTATTTAAATCAAAACAGAATAAAAACCAAAAAACCACCCACTCCACAACCCTGGAAAGTTACACATTTTCTTTGTTCCCTGACCATCTAAGACATCAGCTACATGTTTTGTAGGCAGTAGAGAAAGTAGCCTTCTATTAGGTAAGTTTCCTTTGAACTAATCTACACTTTAAGGAAGTTCACACATTTTGGTTTATTGCATATTTTCATGGAAAGATTAAGAGCTTGATTAGCTTTTACATTTTCATTTACACTTAGTTCCTTACCATGGAACACCTCAATTAATGACTTGTAATCACTTTCAAAAGTGAAATACATTCAATGCACTGTTAGATACATTTAGAATTCAAAAATGGCTAAAAATCAAGCATAGCTAGGGCTGCTTTTTGCCCTGGCTTAGGTTTGGAGGTGTGTCTTATGATACACATCACTGCTAGTAAACTGCATGCCTTCCTGAACAGTACAGCTGCATTGCCCTAAGTTTGTGTAACACGTACACACTTGACTATCCACGCCACCAAATCCTACTCTGATTTAGCATCTCAAGATAATGCTACCTTCCCATATAAGTGAAGATTACCCTTGCTGTCCATTGCTGCTAGCACTGGTAACAGCTACTCCTCAGACAAAACCAGTGATACCTTTTTCTAGTGTCAACACCACCACTGAACACACAGGCTATTTGAAATACTGAACTCCAGAAAAAAAGCTTCCTCCATTTAGATAAATGAATTTGGTTTGTATTTGTCATTCAAAAGGTAACTTGTAACATGGCATTTTGTACACCTGCTCTGCTGAAACAGCATTATTTGGCTTTTTAGGGCATGCTGTCTACGTACAAGTGTACTGAATTGGAAATTTGACAGTACAAGTAGCACTTGATAAACATTGCGATAGTTTTATAACTGACTGAACCACGCAACATTTCTAGTCAGAGGTGACTGCATTGACCAGCTTTCATCTTAACATCTGTACCAGAAACATATTTTGTCCCGTAAGTAACAGGCTTTGCCCTGCCGAGTTAGAGGAGTGAACTCCCAGCTAGAGGAAAGCTGTTGAGCACACCAGCTCTGCAGGGAGCAGACTACTCCAGCAGAATGGCAAACGAGTCACAAGAAGAACATTCTTCATTAAAGAATTTACTGCTGCTTCGGAAAGGTCAAGCACGTGTATGCTTACACATTGACAGTACAACTGCACAAGCTTCTTTGAAGCTGTGTAACTGTATTAGAAGTACAAGATCAGTCTCCTGTTAAACAAAACAAACTAAGAGGACTACAAATACAAGAGCCAGCCTGAACTTTGTTTCAGATGTAACAAGTTGAATATTAAAACAACTCCTTAAAATTTATTTTAAAAGCAATACTCCTTGAATATCTTTATAAACAAACTGTTTGGGCATCCATTCTTTCCATTTGAAAATAACAAAAGTATGAATACAGTAAATAAATAATTTTTCAAATTCAACTACACATCTAGCTATGTTATCAATGTAACAAAGTTTAACTTCTCAAAAACTGAAGGAAACTTCAATGAAGATGTATATTGGCTATAGGCACAGCAAATGCACTGCCTATAGTAAAGCTACAGAACACTTCAAAGTATGAACATTAGTGTTCAGCTGTATCATAAATATTAACTAATTTGACTATGACATTCATATCAGATCTCTACATAGGCAATCTTTTTTGGAAGTGAAAGCTAACACAGATCAGCACTTTACAACGCTGTCAATGAGAAGTTACACAATTTAGAAAACTTTCGTGCTGAAACCTAGAGTTCAGTACAACACCAACACCACAGTTAGAAGAGACTTACTGTCCCAGGCACACTCTCCCACAGTGGGTAAGCTGTAAAATGTACAACACAAAATTAAAATTATAACCTAGTGACTACACCAAATACTACTAAAGGCTTGATTTTTAAGTTTCTTCTCTGATTTTATGCTTCTGAACACTGATGCTTCACTGCATTTTCATAGAACCATAGAATCATTAAGGTTGGAAAAGACCTCTAAGACCATGAAGTCCAGCCATCAACACACCACCACCATGTCTGCTAACAGAAATATTATATATGCTATAGAAATTTAACATGCCAGTCTACTAAAGTCTGCATGTAATTTAGAGAAGCCTACTCATTTATCTGCTATTTCCAACTACACAGAGACACCTCTAGAAAAAGCACACTGCTTAAATGTACTGGACATCTTTCACCTAGGAATTAGCCCAAAAGGATAAACAGACTATAAATGGGCTATTATTTTTCCCCAGAGGTACTGTTATGGACACAACAGAGCCTTATCAAACAGACTCTTACAGTTAGCTATAAACTGAAAAGTTGTGCTACGAGAGCACTTCACACAGGGCACGGAGGATCTGAAGTTTACCCATTTTGTTAATTCACTCCACCCCAGATCAGTCTACACTCAGTAGTGAGCTGCAAATATCTAAGTTAAAACTGGCTTTTTCTTGATATGAGTGTAGTAAAGAAAAGCAACACTAAAACTCAGACATGAGTGGCTAGCTCTGACTTACTGTTCTAAAAGAAGTCACATGTCTGAATTACACTAAAGACAACAGGTTGTAAGGTACAAACCAAGAGCCACCCTGAAGTGACAAACGCAGATACTAAGCAACACAAGAGAAAGTATTTTGTCACACATTTCTCTAGATGAGCGCTTGATTCATTTAACATACACCAGAAAGTTAATGAAATGGGAAAGAAATGGGATAGTGTTCTGTGAAGTACTGACACCCACAAAACAGGTTTTTGCTTTCATTTTTATATTGCCTTTACACATCCAGAACCAGATCCAACATGCTGAGCATTCCACATCAACTGAGGTCAGTGAATGCTTGTGAAGATAAACATCCCTGAAAGCCTAACTCCTGGGCTACTTGATCAATGCCTGCAGAGTTTGGCCTTGACATCTTGCTGCCTGTTTTAAATACGTGAAGTGTGGATAATGCTTCCCCTTTTCATTGTACTGTGACAAGACAAATAACTTGAGATGTGACATAAACCACAGCCTGTGGTAACTGCCAAAGAAAAACTCTGCATTATACCACACTATGTAAACACATTCAGAAAAACTGTGTTCTTTATTTTAGGGCACTTGATTTTCCAGTTCTACTATTTCTCCTAGCGATCCAGTCATAAAACTGTTGACACAATGAAGTAAGTTAAAAACAGCAGTACAAGTTTGTACTGAAAGCTTTAAGAAACTCCTAAGAACACAAATTCAGAGCAAACCAACGCTCTAACGTGTCACTGTGGTCATCACGCAACTAATTTCACGAGCAACTGGATTTTTTTGAAAGCTTTTGGAAAGTTTTGGGGATTGCACAAAAGAAAGCAATTTCACATGAGCAGAGCATAGTAACAGCAACTATGAGCAGAGATGTCGAGAGCATTTTTTGCGGGTCTTCAGATGGGTACTTGGAGTAGTAATTCCCAATGTAGACCACTCGGACTAAAAAAAGCTCTCTTGATAAAGCAGTTCGTAAGTCAGCTGCTACACCTATCAGCTCTTGGCTTACAGGTTACCTCAGGGACCCAAGCTATCAGCATCAACATGTTTTACACTACCCATTCTCATTAGAGGGGAAGCATCCTATCCTGGCAGTACCTGCAATGAAGTTTCTCACCCTTCCTCCACTTATTTTAACGTTTCCTGACTCCTCCTCAAGATATAATTACATGTCAGGACTGCTCTCTTTTGCTATGAATGTACCAGTTGTTAATCAGATCCTGAGCAAGTCAACTTATGAGACTTGTCCTCCTGGAATTTTAAGTCAGAGACGCTACTGTTTAAAACTTGAACTGACAGAGGCAGTATGAGCAAAAGGCTGTCCTTGGTTGATCTTACAGTTACTTCTGCTTAAGTAACTTAATTCCTAGTGGAACTAATGTTTTCACTTCCTTTCGTAACCCACCAATAGATCACAGAGGGTATTTAACTACTAAAACAGTTACAACTTGCTTTAAATTTCTTTAGCTTTCCACATCAAGGAGGGAAAGTGCCTTCTGTCCTGAAAGGGTTAAGGAAAGATCTTCACTGGAGACAGCCTACCTTCCTGTGTAGACAGTCTTATACCTTTTTTTGAGACTGTAGTTTCTGATGTTTCTTCCAGCCAGCCATTTTCTCTCATCCAGTATTTCCTCACAGTCTCCATATTTTTAGTTACTTAGAAAAAGTGCACATGTGCACTAATGTCGGGCTTCAATGGGATCAACCAATGCACCTGCAACACAATCGACGCAAACCTTGATGTTGACTTATTGAAGATCTTCACTCTTTGGAATTTTATCTCATGGATATAGAGGCCAGCTCGTACGGGAACCAGAGTATTTCTGAATATTGCTCAAGTACAAAGAGAACTTTGAGGGAGGTGGGGATAGCATTTCAGGATCTCTCTCTTGTGAAGAGCAAGAAGTAAGACTGTTCACAATTATTTCTAATACATCTGGACAGCAGCTTACAGAATGTGAAAGTTACCATGTCCCATGCAACAGTTTACACTTCAGGTTATTACTTCCAGCAGCAACATTCTGCCAAGAGCCACAGCTACATTCGCCCCAAACAGTAACTTCGCATGAACAAAAATCTGCCCTAATACTGCAGCAGCACTCCTCACCAAAACTTTCTGCTTTTTGAATATACCGAAAAGATTACAGCCTCTTCCTGACAGAATATGCATTGTGCCAACCATGTGAATTTTACTCAAGTACAGAGATATCAACATGATAAATATATTTTAAATAGGCAAGTATACTTGCTATTTAGAAACTAAAAGAAGCCTGACAAAAAGAATTAATAAGCCTCTGTACTATACAGCAGGCTTTAAGTTAAAGGTTTAGCATTACGGAAAACTCACGGAGAATGGCTACTTTGCTGATAGCTATTTTTTTGATAACAGCGAACTTCAGAAACTGAAGCACTAAGCAAAGAACAGAAACTATAAACCCACTTCTACCATAAAAGAGGAAGAGCCCAGCATAAGTCTCCCATATCAGAGAACAGCACTGACACCCAGATCAGTATTTCATGTACACACAGACTGTGCTGTTTGGAGACGTTTTCCTCGTAAATGCTCCATGTTTCTAGCATGTAAATAACACATACGCAGTCACATTTCGAAAAACCCTTCATTCCCATAGCAGTAAAGTGGTTATTCCAAAAGGCTCCAAAAATCAGGAAAATTCAACATTTCACACTATTTTAGAAGTATCAACCATGAGTAAAAAATGCCACTATATTCACATTTTTTAAAGTCCTGTTTTGTTTAGATAACACTTCATACTCCTAAAGGGAAGCAGGATATACCATGTTCGTAACAAAAAACCCCCAACAGACAAACCCCGTTTTCCTCAGGTAGCATGAAGCTGCCTTTTTATTATAGCCTCCACTGCTATCCCTCCCATACATTGCACTTGCTTAGAATTAACTCATTTTAGTCACCTACAATTCTTACTACTTAGTCCATGGTTAAAAGTGACAAAGACAACAAATTCACTTTCAAATGCAAGTCCCCTGCACAGTATGCTTATGAATTGATGATGCAGAAGTTTAGTACTTTATGGCAAGATCAAAAAAATCAAGCGAATAGATCTCCAAAGGCAGTGTGAGAAGTACACATTTTAAATTGTATTCTTAAGTAAAAGAAACTACTTTTTTCCAGAAATAACTACAGTTCTCCAAAACACGCTATCAATATTGGCCTCACTACACACAAGCACCTCTCTCGTATCATGGGAAATTTTTTTAAATCACACTGGTGGATTCTTCAAATGAGGACAGCTAGTGTTTTTTATTTTCACATGTTCAATCCAGCCATCTTTTAGATATTGCCACAGCAGAAATGGTTTGTTTAGCAGCTGCTAATAGCACAGCATATTAAGAAAACCAATAGTGAATACAAATTTAAACCTGTACAGATTCAGAAACTGGTACCCAAGCACCTGTTCTGCTCCTTCAGTGAAAGTGGCAGCTAAAGGACAAAGGTGGAATTGGGACAATTGGGAATGTGAACCACTCTGTCCACGAGTCAGGGCCCTTAGCCGATCCATGTTGAAGTGCATGACACACACACTCATGAATCAGTCCCCTGAATAGCATCATCTGCTGGAGCCCTACAAATTCTGTGCCTGTTGTTCCCACCTTCAACACACAAAGCATACAGAGATCATGAACTTAATTTCTACAAATTCTGCACCAGAAAAAACTCCGACATGAAGACAACAGATCATGGGACTTGTCCTACTACCTCTCAGAGCAGACTATTTTAGGGTAAAAGGCCATTATCTCTTTAAATGTACGCCACTGTAGAGTACGGGAAGGCAATAGGTACTTGCGATAGTGACCGTGCGCAGCAGTCATTAAAAAAATGAAGTACTGATCTCCAAACTACAGCACCTCATTTAAAGCCTAGCGTATAGCATTTGTCAAGCATTAAAGACAACAGTTCCACTGAGCACCTCTCAACAGCTGTGCGTCAACACCATACCTCAAGAGTAGGAGCACAGCACACCCTGACCCCACCACACCAATACACCCTGCTATGTAACGCTACAAACATTAGGTTTGCTGGAACAAACTGTCTCCATCAGCAGGCAACTACTCAAGGTGAACACAAGCTATCTGACTTCATAAATAATTTAGACACAATTATGACTTCATTAGAATTTTATCAGTAGCTCTTCCTTCACTTTTCCTTCACCAACTAGATGAGGGAAAACATCTACATCAACAGCTTGGCCAAGTGCCTGCTGATTTCTAAGAAGCTGAAAGTATTCTTTACACTGCTCTTTGAGACAAGCAGATGATCACTGACAAAACACCAAATGCACAACTATTAGATTATCTATTAGAATTTGCACTGTGGAACATCACAGAAATAAGGCGGGATATGCCATATGTGCCACTTTGAGAGCTCCAAAATCAAGAATGACGGATGGAGGACTGTACTGAAACAATTATTAGACCCCTTCATACCTAGAAGACAGCATCCTCAGCCTAACCTCATTTCATCACTCTTGAATAAACAACCTGCTCTTTTGGCAAATGCCTACTCTGAAGCACCAGTTATAGATACTTCACATGCCATCTGTTAAACCATGCACATTTAACCTCATACTAAGGCAAGCCTTTCTGTATTTTGAGGCTACTCCGTTCCTAAAAGGCAGATTCTGTCACAAGTGCCTGTTTTTCCCTTTGTGAATGGTCAGAGAAGGGAGAAACAAGAAATTCCAGGAACTGATTTGGAGGGCTATGCTGACAAACACAAAAATCACAGGTAAAGATTCTAAATCACCGACAGTATCCAGATTAGGGATCTCAATGTTGCTGTATATAGGCATGTCCATCTTTATTATGCCTTTCTGCACTGTTTGCTGTAGGATCTTAGTGTTGCCAGACTTGCACAAAATGCAGTTGTCCCAGTACTGAAGTACCAGTTGCAGACTAGCTTGCTGGCTACCAAGTCAATGGCTACAAGCTGATCCTAGGCTGGAAGGTAAAAGCCAGGAAGAAGATACTATCACAGAATCACCAGGGTTGGAAGAGACCTCTACAGAGTGCTTAATCCAACCTCACTTTATAGAGCAGGGTCAGCTGAAGCAGGTTATTCCTGGCTATGTCCATTCACATTTTGATCATCTCCAAGGATGATGACTCCACTGCCTGTCTGAACACCCTGTTCCCATGTCCGACAACCCCCTTGACAAGAATCTTTTCTTTTGCTCATATATTCTCTTGTATTTTAAACTGTGCACCTAATACCTTGTCTGTTCACTGAGCACCACTGAGAAGCATCTGGCTGTCTTTTCCACTCTTGCCTTCAGGTATTTATACATGCAAGATCCCACTTGAGCCTCCTCTTCTCCAGGCTAAACAATCCTAGCTCTCAGCCTCTCTTTGTATGCCAGACACCCCAGTCCCTTCATCAACTTCACAGCCTTTCTCTGGGCTGTTTCCAGCACATCCATATTGCTCTCATACAGGTGAACCCAGAACTAGACAGCACTCCAGATGTCTCACCAGGGCTGAGAAGGATCACCTCCCTTGACCTCATGGTGGTGGCTTTTACTAATGCAGCCCAAGATGTTATTGACCTTTGCCGCAGGCAGTGTTGCTGGCTCATGTTCAGTTTGGTGTCTACCAGAACCCCCAGGTCCGTCTCCGCAGAACTGTTTTCTGGCTGGTCAGTCCCCAGCCTACACTAGAGCACAGGGTTATTCCTCCGAAGGTGCAAGACCTGGTATTTCCCTTCGTTAAATTTTCTTTCAGCCCATTTCTCCAGCCCGTCAAGGTCTCTCTGAACAACTCCTCTTGTGCATCAGCCACTCCTCCTAGTTTTGTATCATCTGCAAGGTTGTTGCGGGTACACTCTGCCCCATCAGCCAAGTAATTAACAAAGATTTTACATACTACTGGCCCCAGTGTGAACTGCCTGAGGACAGCAGTTGGACTTCATGCTGATGACAACACTAAGCCTGCCAGTTCAGCCAATTTTCAGTACATCTTACTGTCTACTAGGCTGTACTTCAACAGTCTGCCTGTGTTACAGGAGACAGTGTCAAAAGCTTTGCTAAAGTCAAGATAAACAGTACAAACTCCTCTCCCCTTGTCCACGGAGGTAATCATTTTGTCATAGAAAGCTATCAAGTTAGTCAGGCATGACTAACCCTTCATGAACTCACCCTACCCACTCCCAGGCACACTATGTCCTTTGCATGTTTGGAAATAGTTTTCAGGATTATTTGATCCATCAGTTTCACAAGCATTGATATGAAGCTGACTGGCCCGTAGCTCCTCAGATCCTCTTTTTTGTCCTTCTTGAGAACAGGAGTGACATCTGCTTTCTTCCAGTCCTCAAGAAACTCCATCCATCCCAATGGCCCTTCAAACATTGACTGGCAGTGCAGTGACACTGTCCGGCTGCCCCAGCAGTTGTGCATGCATCCCATCAGGTCCAATGGGAATATGCACATTCAATCTGTTTAAGAGTTCTATAACCTGATCCTCCTCTACTGAGATATATGTATTTAAGAAAACAATGAAAGTGACACCCATAGGCCCTTGAAAAAAAACCACCAAAGTTGCATACATTCTCTGTTGTCTTGATATACCAAACTTGCTACTTTTACCAGTAACTCGCAGAAGGCTTTAAGAAGATTTACCACAAGTACTGAGCTTGAAATGAGAACCTCACTGTGAAAGATGATGAAAAGCATTATCATGAAAGGTGCTTTGAATTTGTCTGGAATTCCGCTTTGTGAAGAGGTTTGGGGTTTTGTTGTTTTTGTGGATAGTTTCTTTTTTTAGCACAACCATGAAAGTTGTCAATAAAGTGACTGACAATTGGTATCTTCTGCTTTTCCTTGATACATAACAGGAATCCACTCTTGGACACATAAGAGAATAGACACAAGTATCATCAAGACAGCACCCAGGGCACCAACTAGGCATCAGTTGAGCAATTCACTGCCATCTTGTTGCACACAGTCAATTACAGAATATATGCGAATGCCTTACTTACAGTCTCCTTCTGCTCTAAACAGCATCCTATCAGAGAAGTGACTGATACCTAGAAGATCACAATAAAAGTATCACCATATCCAATGTTTGTCTTGGTGCTAGTGGATGTGGGAAGATGCAGGCTGAGAAGGTAAAAAAACCTACAAAGTACCTCCTTGGGACATGTCCTCCCCCCAGGAAGACCAGGCATCTGCTGTGTCTGCCAATTAAAGGCATAGATTCAACGCACAAAGGGTACCGTTTAAACTGTGGATTTAGTGTAATGATGGTGTTTAGCACCAAGTGCCCTCCCTTTCCAGGTAACTCTTCCCCTATAATTCTTCCATTTTGTGATAGGAAGTATCCAAATAAAGTTAACAAGGGGGGGGGGGTGTGTGTGTGTGTGGAAATGTCCAAAGACAGAAACATGGAATGAACTTAGGAGTTTCACAGAGCAGGACAACATTCACAGGGTGTCCTCCTGGTGTCTCGGACAATAGCCAGAAGCAAAAGTGTGTTTCAAGAGGAACTGTACAAACAGGCACAGGCTGGTGTCTAAGAGGGTGACTGAACTCATAGCCAAGGCACACGTGTTTACTGTGCAATCCCTGTAATGGTTCCATATTCTACAAACTATTTTAAAATCAGATATTCATGAAGAGAGCCAGAAGTTGCTGGCATTTATTTTAAGATATGAAATAACATTTAACAAATTATACAAACACTTCAAGTCTATACTCATGTTCTCCTCATCTTCATTTCGTCCTTCAATTTAGGAGCCATATATTAATATACATGAATAACTAAAACTTGACTAACGTAGTTTAATTAAAGCATGCTCTGAAAACTAAATTTTCTGGTTTTGACAGAAAACAGCTAATTGCTTCTGAATGACAGGTAGCAACTACCTAAAAAACACCACAAATATCAAGAATAATATTATTTTATCCATACTGTGGTAAAATCATGCTTTATAATACACTAAAGAAATTATCACCAACTCAATCCAACATGTACAGCTACAGTAACAATTTATGCAGGAAAGTGGGTGAACTTCATATTTTTAAGAGATACCCCTTTTTTGCATTTTGCTTGTTACTGGTTTGCTACATGTAAAAGCTATTTCCCCGCACTTGTTCCATATGAGAAGAGCTCCTCTAAGTAATATTTAAGAGTCTGCTAGCTGTTTTGACAACCCAAAAATTAGCTTATTGACACATCGAGTCAAACACATTGTCCTTACAAGACACTACAAGATCAGCTGAGAAAAACAAATACTGAGCTCAGAATGCAGGTGTCTTCCTCAACACTAGTAAGCTGCATAGGAAGATCTCAGCTCTTGTTCAAACCAGCCATTTCCTTTCCTTTCTGAAACCTTAAGTACATAGAACCTGGTACACCACTTAGTACAGTTGTGAGCTTTGTCTTTTACATAACCACACTCACTTTACACTATTTCACCATGACCAAGAATTTTCACATTTAAAAAGCCCCAGGGTGTATTTACCACATTCCCTAGAGGCTGCCACGTGATGAATAGGAAGACATATAGCCAATTTCTTCACAACATACAGCAGCTACTTCAAGAGTAATTTGAAACAAACATACAGTGATCAACATTATTCCAACTGACTAAATATTTTTTAAAATAAGAACAAAGCCATCAAGACAGCATTTCATCAAATGATTTCTCTAGTATGTTGTGGGTAAAAAGCAATCTATGACTGAGTATCAGCAACGATGTACCACCAAACATAGTCTGTATAGTATTACAAACTTGTTTTGAATGAGGCACTTCGGAAAACACAGTAAGACTCAGTCTGACAGTCTATCACCCTTGAATTCATCTTTTCTTCAGTTGGGAAGACACAGAATCTGGCTGTGTACCATGCAGCAAGTTAGTAAGTGATTAGTGCACGGCTTTGTTATTATGCTCCCTGTTGGCAGATACCAATTATCACTTGAGAAAGAACTTGAACTCTCTACACAACATATCCTTACTCATCCCACATAGAAAAAACAGCTGCCAATATTATAAAAAGCGATGAAACACACACCTCCTTTTCAGTTGGCCTTTGTCCAACATTTCCTCCCGCAATTCAATGCCTCTCTTCTTTCTTATTTCAAAATTAGAGTAATTTTATGCTACCGCATGGTATAGAAGTGCACTCAGGATACTGAAGAGCTAGCAATATTTTTTTCCCAGTTATGTACTATTTTAATAATCAAAAGCTCTAGCCACAGAACAATACATTTGATCAATTTTAAATGGCAGTAGAGTTTCTAGGCAAAAGACAATTGTTGGCTCCATTTCTTCAAGCACCTCACCCTTCAATCTCTACTACTTTTATCTCCTCCAGCGTAGGTGACTTGACAAAGAGGAAGAAACAGTCAACAACACAGTTCACATGCTACTTAGACTAGCATTACAGCACAAAAACTTAAGAATAAGAACCACAAAGAACTCTGAAGGATTATACAATTTATTGGATAACTCCCTCCTAGCAGTAGGAAGAAAAACATTAGTTAAGATGACTGCTTTGCAAGCTGTGAAGGACCACACAATCTACAATTGGATCTTCTTGCAGAAGCACGTACAGCAATTTACAGCAAAGCAAGCTTAGCACTTTCTCCCCCTCTCCATCAGCTTCCAGAGTTATTTTAAAGTCTGCCTTAAGTGCCTCTGAAACGTAATTATCTCCAGTCTCAGAGGGTTAACAACTCCCTCCTAGAAAGTAACAAACTGTCACTGACTATGTGATGAAACATCCAGCTAACCTGCTTACCCCAGGTTTCACCATACCATCTTTGTCACCTTCTCAAGTGTCCAAGTTCCAAGCAGTTGACAAATCTTGAACAGTTGTGTAGTCACATACAAACCTCTGCACATTGCACACGGAACACAAAGCCAACATATGATTTTTTTTCTGCTGTGGAATTTTAGGGAAGACAGATTGCATAACAAAGCATACTTTAACTTGTTAACAGACTTAGTTGTTGGGGAAGATGCTACCTCAAAAGAAGTCTTTGAGAATGCCAAAAATCAAAGCTATACATAACCTCTCTTTTACCAAACAGATTTCAGATTCTCATGCCTTTGGCTACTCGAAGAAAGTCTCTTCCAGCAATAACCTCCAGATTACTTTTTCTCATGAAACAAACAGCTTTACATTATTATACTATGATGTCTCTCCCACTTACAGTACCCTTCTGTGACTTCACCCAAGAGATCTTAAATCGTTCTGCTTTAAGTAAGAAAAATTAAAAACATCTCTCCTCCTTAACCAAAGCAAAGCATATTCTTTTAGCACTTTCAGTTATTTCAGTATAGGTTTTTGGTGGGACATTCATTCTTCTTTCTAGAAGCAACTGGTCAATGAAGCTTCCTCAATGTTAAGTTTCAAAGATATGAAGTACTCATATAGTAGATACTGTGGGAACAAGTATAAGCTGTTCCCAACACATCCCAGTGAAACAGATGGGACACACAGCAGGCAGCTTCAGGTTCAGACATCTGCACTCAGATAACCGTTATACAGGTGCCTGTGCTCCCTCTACAATCCAAACAGATCTGTCTCATCTGCCCAGCACAGTCAAAAAGAGCCTTGACAGCTCTTCAACTGATCCTACATAGGAAGCCACACACAGTGGTGAGCTGAAGAGCTCTTAGAGTCCACTGACCTATATTCACATGCCTGAATCTGGAATTTAAAGTCATACCTGACCAATAAAAACACATTCGAGAGAACTTGGGAGACAAATGACAAAACTTCAAGTTTGGCGCTGAATTGATACGGTAACAGGCACCTTTCTTTATAAGTCTGCCCCAAAACATGATAGTCTTCATTTTTTTTTTTTACCCATCATTTCAAAATCAATTAAGCGCTAAAAACCTTTTCACACATCAAATGAGTTTGCATGTATCCTTTACCTTGTAGATTTTCTTACTTCAAACAGTAGAGGTAAAACTTCACACAGCACTAACTGTACTTCTGTCTAGATAGTCAGTTTATCAGTATAAAGAATTTCAATCCAGTTTCAAAAGTCTGCATTGAAAAGTCTGCATTAGCAACAGGCACTGTAGAAAAGCTTGTACCATAAATGATACCAGAATTTACTAAAAATATGTCAGCCATGGAGACACAGTGCAGATTATATTCTCCAAAGAGAAGTGTATTGAAAATTTCACGTTAGTACAACTAGCAGACAGACTCTTCGAAAGAAGAGTAATTTTAGTCCAAATAAAGGAATAACCATTGCTGGTTGAAAAAGCTGCATCACGCATTTATGGTTTTCCCAGCCACAAAAACCCCTCCTTACCTAATCATGAATGAGTTCAAATACCTAGAGTTGTATTGCTTGTAGTACAGACAGCAACGTCTGAATAGACTGACCTTTATTTTCTACACATTTTAGTAACACATGCTTGAATTTGAAAATTTATTTCTAATATGCCTTACTGACAAGCTTGGAAGGAAGAACTACATTTGAAACAATAGTTCTCATAATTTTGCCAAAACTGAGAGTTCAGAAGTGCAAAAATTAAATGTTAAAGGTTTAGTGAAAGGCTGAAACCATCCTTTGTGGTAAATACTTATGTATTGTATTGACGCAATTCAGAAATGTACATAGAATAATTGCCATCTGTGTGACATTTTAAAATCATGACTTCTGGTGACATCATAAACCATAAGTTGAAAGAATCCTGGCATACTCGCACTCAAAATATACAAAGTTATTGGTTATATTTGATTTTTTCAAGAACTTCAGTGCATTCTGCACCAATCCAACTTCAAGGATTTTGACATCACCTGTCTACAGAAGTGAAGTTTCATACATATCATCAAGTGATCATTCATGTACAACAAAATAGCACTTAAAGGAGAAAAATGTTCAGCAACAGTTATTGGCAAGTTACAGGAAAATATATATAAAAACAGTTACATAGTCTATTAGAAACTCAATATAAGACTTCAATAAAACCAAATAAATACTAATTTTTACCTTTTCTGGATTGTAATATAAAGATTTCAAAGTGGTAAACAAGGGTGGGCAGCCTTTACTGAAGTTAACCCTCAGGAACTTATCCATTAGTTCTCTAAATTTTTCACCTAGAAACAAAAGTGTATTTGGTTATATGTCAGTGATTGCAAGTATTATATAAATAAGCACTATTTGCTGTGCAGCTCTGGATAATAGAGTAACTGAGAAACTGCCATTAAGCGTTTTCACCTTTCCTGTTATTTAAGAAGATGCAAATATGCTTCGGACAAAAAAAGATCAGAGTAAAATGCGTAAGTTGCTAGCGTTTAGGAGACTGCCGATGAAGACATGGGAACAGTCCTCAAACCTGTAAAATCTATTAAAAAGAGCAAGTCTTTAGTGCTGGCTACAGAGGATGTAGCAAGGGCTATTTAAACAAACATTGGAAAAAATTATAATGATAAGAATAACTAAACACTGGAATGGATTACCTTGGAGATCTTGTAAAAGCTCCATCATTGGAAGTTTTATGATTAAGTTAGACAAATGTGTGTTAGGAATAGTGCAGATATAAATTATCCTGCTTTGAGGAAGAAGGATGGATGAAATGAACCCTCTACCTCTCTTCTAGTCCTATTTTTTACGAGTAGGACATGACTTCCGATGATAATATGATTGTTTCTGGAATCAGAAACAGAATAGAAGACCGGGTTTGAGAAGGGTAAGCATCATATGAGAATCACCTTTATAAAAATATACTGGCAGAAAGCTAAAAATCTGATTTAGTTATGTTTCCAGGTAAAAGTCACAGTACTTGCAGTATGCCACCTTTCTGAGGAAAGCTGTTTCCAAAAAAAAAAAAAAAAAAAAAAAAAAAAAAGA
>Ga0181612_161997_pt1 | contig 22771 bp, 10 predicted proteins | sample HoacroProtozoa21_FD_119630 | JGI IMG/M metagenome (GOLD analysis project Ga0181612, IMG submission 119630) | Hoatzin crop microbial communities from Cojedes, Venezuel. Combined Assembly of Gp0051906, Gp0051904, Gp0051908
AAAAAAAAAAAAAGAAGAAAAAAAAAAGTGAAAAAAAACCCTGCCATAACTGAGGTCTTTGGCAGCGGCGTTGTTCAGAAGTGTGGCGACTGTGTCTGGAAGGCACTGCTCAAGTAAGAATTTGTGGTGGAGAACAAAAACATAATTCCAGTTTTGTGGGGTGCAAGGTGCTGTACAACGGCATGGGAAGCGCTGCGATAGAGGGTTGTCACAAACCTTTCAGAGAAGAGATGTATTTTCTCTCTGTGTGTGTGTAGTTGTCTGCTTTGCTGTTGAGCAAGCTTTTATGGTAGAAGTAGCTAATCTGCAGAAAAGTTTTTGTGTTTTTTTTTAAAAAAAAAACAACCCACCACCAAAAAACTTGCAGAGGGAAAGAGTTAAAGCCATCTGCCTGAAAGCATTGTGTAAAACATACACACAGTGTTGGGGAAATAAGCCAATTATGTGTGCTTCACAGGAGGTGGGGGACTGACCTTTGTGTATAATTAGTTCTTTTATTTAAAGCAAAGATTTTGAATAGAATAACTAATTAGCTGTCATAAATGGCAAATTGAAGATTTTGGCCAGATTCCTTGGGGAGTGTGGGAGGACGTCCCTCCTCCCACCCCGTACTGTACGCTCTGGCTCTCCTCATTAGGGCTGTTTTTAGTTCTCTGCAGCGGTAATGAGGAGTGCAGTGGCGGCACTTCTCGGAGCCCCCTCTAACAAGGCATGAAACGCGGGTGGAGGAGAGCCGCCCTCGGCTCCTGCCGCTTTCCCTGGGCACACGTGGGCGTCGCGGAGGGCTCGGCCAGGAGACGGGGAGCCGAGGGGGGCCGCGGGAAGTCGGAGGGGGGTCTGAAAAGTCCCAGTGATATCACCTGTGTTTCATGCTCTGGACTTGACTGTATAAAATACAGGCAAGCCGCAAAGCCTTGAGGCGTATATCATTAGCCAGCAGTCGCGCATTACTCTTTCAGACCAATTAACCTTTAGAGTTGCATTAAAGAAATTAGGTGGTGAACTTCCATGCTTTCAGAGGGGACCAGTAGCTCTCTTGCAGACCAGAGCACTGCGGAGCTGTACGCCATAGGACTGTTGCAGATAACTGTTATTTAAAAGGTCTACCATTTATAAAAAGTTCCCAGGCTCTCTTGGAAACGAGCCTTTATGAACAGTGCCCTTAGAGGAGCTGCAGCTGATTGCTGTGTGAATAGAAATATTGGTAAAATGGCTTAGAAAAATTTAGAGGTGTACTTAGTGGACACTTGTGTTATAAAGCCAGCTGAATAATTTTACAGAAAGACCCCGACTGAGAAGATACGGGCTGATTAAAGCTAGTTTGTCCGACTGTGAATAGAGGTAAAGTTTAGATTACTCACTGCAATAACAGCCTCTTTAGACACAGCCATAAATTTCAGTATGTCCAGAGGTGGTGTCTATAATTTTTTAATGTGCATTGGAGCTCCGAGCACTCAGAACAGGTTTTGTTTTGTATTTACCAGCAGCAAGTCTATTAAGTTGTAAAGGGCAAAGAAGGGAGTGTAGGTAGCCAAAAATAGAAAGGCTTCATCTACTGTTTCTAAGAAAAGATAGCGATGGATGGCTAGCAACAGGAGAGGAGAGAGCAACTCGACGGTACTTTCAGAATTTGGTAATCAATCAGCATTCCCTTTGTGATCGTATATTTAAAAGGGTAAGTGTCCAGCTGTTAATTTTTCTGCTTCTGCAACACTACTTCTCATTTTTTAATCCTTGCCCACAGAACACGTGTGGAGTTTATCGAAGGTGAGCCCTTTGTTTCTTGACAGCCCCGGTGAGACACCGCTTGCCCCTGATCAAACTGAACTAGGTATCTTGACATTTTTTGGTAAGTACTGGGGAAAAAAAACACACGAAGAAATGAAGCAGCATCACAGTCTTGCAGTGGGGAAGTTTCCAAAAAGAAAGAGCGGCTCTCCAGGTGGTTTCTGCCTGCAAAGCCCAGACTGCTTGGGCTTTGCCAGAAGGGAGGCAGGAGGAGGAAAGTGGGGTTTGGCGCTGGCAGTGTCCTCTCTCTGCAAGCCTCCGACCGTGAAAGGGGTTAAGCTTCTGAGATGCTGCTCTCTTGTTGCTTGGAAATGACATGGCAAGCATTCGAGGAGCCCTTGCTGATCAAGTTTGGCAGTTTTTGAAATTTTGTTTCACGCCTTGCCTGCTGTGTCAACTCGCCAGCTAATTGCAGCCGCAACTTTCTGTGGCGGCGTGTGCGCTCCGTGCAGACGGGCTGGCCGGGATGTTGGAGTGAAGCCTCACAGACCAAAATGTAATTTCAAAACACTGAACCTGACCAGCAGAGGCTGACCTTGCTCGTTATTATCTGAGTGGGAATAGCAGCTTTGAACATCATATGATCTCTGAAATGGTACCTTTTTTCATTAGAAAGCCCCCTGCTGAACACTGACCAAATACATGGCTTTTTTCCTTGCTTAAGATACTGTTTAAAAATATATATATCTGTTCCTTTGCTAGTTATTAGAAGAAAGTCAAAGTGCTACATTCCCCTTATTCGCAGAAGCCTCTCCTAAGACAACGGTGTGCTCGCCATAGTGGGGAACCGAGGTGGCTGCGGTGAGCGATGGCTGCCAGGGCCACAGAGGGAACCAGAACTGCCACCGCAGCCGTCCACGCCTGTGTGCCGCCTCAGCAGACGCTCCTGACCTGCCAGCCTGCCCTTACTGATGGAACCAGCCTCTCCCAGTGGTCCAGCTGGGGTTCTGTCCCTGCGCTTGACCATGCTGCTGTTACGGCGGACCCCTCCCTCTGGGTGAGAGGGGCTGTAACTCCAAAAAGGCACTGGTTTCGAAAGCGCTCAGGGGCCTTGGGAGGTCCCGTCTGGCTGAAGATCTTGTACTTCTGAATCGCAGAGATGAGCTCAAAGGCCAGCCATGCAGCAGTTCTTTTGCGAGGGGGTTCAAGGGGCTCTGGTTATCTAGAATCCGCGTTTTGAAATCTGCAGCACCTCCAGACGCAGGATCCTCAAGTTACCTAGATGAACCTTGCAAAAGAATTGTATGATGACCCCCCCCTTGTGAGAAATCCTCTTCTGCCTCTAAGGGTACGCAGCTCACGTTTAGAGAGCCGGTCCGGGGGTGGGCAGTGACTCACTGGTGTCTAGGGCTCCTGTCTTAAAATATAATTCGCGCGTCTAGGTCTGGGTTTTCATAGGTGCGAACTGTTTTCTTTCATCGCTGGCGCTGATCTTACAGTGTTTGCAAATGCAAATTCATGTGTGCACCCTGCTCTGCCTCAGAATAAGGCCGTCTCTTCTCACGATGTGCTGTCTGCCTGGCGTGGAGTTGGGCAGAGCATGGGATGAAGGCTTGAAGTTTTCTGAAAAAGAAATTACTCAAAAAGGGAAGCTTCTCTTTGCTCCTGAAATGTACTCTGAAAAAAAAAAAAAAAAAGGGCTGTGCCCAGAACCACGGGGCCACTTCGCTGTCCTCGTCAGAAACTCCCACCCGGAGCATGGGACTTGTGCGGGCTGACCTCCCCCCGCAGGGCTGTGCTTCCCTGCCTTCTCCCCCTCTCCAGCCGTGCGGGTGGTGCTCTGTGGCGGTGTACGTAGAATTTCTCCCGCGAGCGTTATGGGCTGCGTGTGTGGCAGTCAGGCACAGGGTCAGGTTTTGACTTCATTACGGCGTGTTTGTCACTGGCGTCAAAAGTTTGCTTGCACCGACTTCGCGGGCGGGTGTCGAGTGCGCTGCAGCAAAGAGCCGGAGGGCTCTTCCAGCCTGGAGAGTTTTCGAATGTTACTTGACCTGTCTCCGTGCTGCCGAGACCGCCTTGATAACAAATGGATCAATACCTCCCTGTTTGTGTAGAGGTGTCTTAAGTGCTACTGTCGTCTGCTGGCAGCTCTGACAAAGCAATTATTACTGCAGGAGTGGTGGGTTTTACATGTGCTGAGCATTAGCCACCGTCAGGTCACCCTGGCTTTTAAGGAAAGCAGCAAATGTCACTTATTACAGTGGCACTGACTCGGTCCTCTCCAGTTAAGGGACTGTTAATAATTCCATTATCAAGCTGCTACTTTCTGGGACATCTGGTGCTTCCTACAGAAACAGTGGCTTAACTTTCTGTAAGAGTATATAGCTAGTGACCCCTGCCACTGTAGCCAGAGTGTCCCCTCTCATCTTCTCTGCATCAGTTAAGCCCACGGCATGCTCGTTACAGGCCCGGTATTGTCATTTTTAGTGATTGACACTAGTAAAAATAAAAATCAGCAACAAAGTAAAATCAAGGCTCTAGAGAAAATGGGATTGTAGCGTCTCAGTGAGTTTGTTTCTTCTTTCATCATCTCGTCTCCCCCTCCTCCCCCCAGTACAATCCTTGTTTATTTTTCCATCTTGCCTGTTGATTCCGTAAAATCCTTCCCTGCCTCCCTCTTCAACTTGAGAAGGGCGACAGGTCTCGCACCCGTGTCCGTGCTCACCATACTCGGCACTAGCTGCTCGGAGGAGAGGAAAAAGCTGGAGACGGCAGCGTGAGGAAGGTGGCCACAGCAGGTCTCCACCAGCCTGGTGACGTGCGAGTCCTGTCACCACCTCCTACCCCGCCAGCTAGTCCTTGCTTTGTAGTCCCAGCAGGGGTTTGCAGGGAGGAAGGGACGCCTGGCTTTATCCTACCGTCTCCCGCGGTACGGGAGGAGAAGGAAAGCTCTGCTTTGCTGAAGGAGTGTGGCTTCACTGGTGGTAGAGGAGCACTGGTTGGGTTATTCTCAGCAGTGCTCAAGGGCTTTTCAGTAACGTTTTGGAGCAGCCCCTGGGCTCCTCTAGCTTTCGCTGAGGCCTCTGTGACCAGCGGGGTTCACAAAAGAGGAAAAACAGTGGTGTGCCACTTCTTTTTACACCCTCCTTATATCCTCTCCTTTCCCCATCAAGCTTGATCCAGCCAAGGTGTTGGACTGGGGGTGCATAGAGTGGTGGCCCTTCTGATCCTCGTAATTGCCCGTGGCAGGTAATTAACAACACAAGGGTACTGGTAATGAGGGAAAAAATAAATGTTGACATTACAGCCAGTTTATTCTGCTGCAAGTTGTTAATTAAGAAAAAGTCTGCTGCTTTGTGTCAGCCCTGCCCTTAAGAAAAAAGGACTGTGCTCCTGCAAGTGTCGCACTCCCACTTACCCTGTGACAGCAGATGGAGTTGAAGTTCCTTTGACCATCGGCTTCTTGCCATGTGAGCTGCTTGTAATGAAACCAGCAGCAGTATTTGCTCACAGATCCACCTGTAGCTCCCAGCGCTACTCCGAATGCAGGAAGCCTATGCAAGCTGTTAGATACCTTCTAAACGAAATGCTGTGCTTGCGTTGCAGGTGTGCCGATGCTATCTGTACAACCCAAAGGGAAGCAGAAGGGCTGTGCTGGCTGCAACCGCAAGATCAAGGACCGGTACCTGCTGAAGGCTCTGGATAAGTACTGGCATGAAGACTGTCTGAAGTGCGCCTGCTGTGACTGTCGTCTTGGAGAGGTTGGATCAACTCTTTACACAAAAGCAAATCTCATTCTTTGCCGCAGAGATTACCTGAGGTAAACAGAGGAACGTACTGTGGGCTCTTCCCAAAGCCTCTCGCTGTGCTGTCAGCTGTTTGTCTTTCTAAACCTCTGCTATGAAAACATGTACTTGTGCATGGTCAGCCCTGGCCAGAAGAGGTTGGAGTTTCTTCCTCTGTCTAAGCACGGCTTTTTATTTGCACTTAACATATTTTGTAGTCAGGGAGGTGGCATCCTGTTTTTAGGTCAAGGTAGAAGGAGGGCAGCATGACTTAACTCTTTATTATTATGAATGAGCAAGAAGAGTGCTTGCAGAGAGAATTATGAAAAGATGGTTGATTCTTCTTGCATATCTTTGATGTTACACTCCTGCGTATTGACTGAGACCCAACCAAACCTTTACCTTTTCTTTTTCAGTGATAGCTGTTAGATATACTTCTAGTGCTTTTATTGAGTAAGGTTCCTCCCAAGGGGCTCTTGTCTCTTCCCTAAGTAAACAGAGCAAAACACTCCAAAATTACAGATCAACTTTAAAAAATTTCTCTTCATGAGGAAGCCTGCAGAGACCATCACTAACTCTGAGTTAGGACTACCCTGTCATTGTGTGTTTGCAATACATAACAACATGTGGGATTTTTTTGTCTGGTGTGTATGTGGGTTTTGTACAAAATACTTTATATAAACACAAGTTAATTTTAATATGACAGCAGGCCTAATGCAAACATTCTTACGAGGGTCACACTGCAAAACACCCCAAGTTTTGCTTTGTTTTTCCTTTGGAAGAATGTACTCCAGCTAATGTATGTGTTTCCTTTTTTTTCCTAAAGCACTGATAGCATTTCCTATGCAACCTCAACCTGCAAACACATCTGAAACAAAACAAAACCAACATGCTGTTTTAAGACAGGGAGGTAAAATGCCATCTAACCCTGTGGTGTCCAGAGGCTGGCTAGATTAGTCTCAATAATCAGATGCTTCATGTGTTTCAATGTAAAACATATTCCTGAAAATCTTTAGTAAATATTTTCTTGGTAAACTTAAACAAGTTTCTCCTTGTAAAGATAAGAACTTAAGCACTGAGCCGAATAGAAGAAAAGCTGCCATATGGGAGCTGCCACCTTGCCTTTCAGGCAGGCAGCGTACAAGAGCCCATGTGAGGATTTTTGCTCCTGTTTGAGCTGAAACTCTCCACGGCACACATGAAATGTCTCAGCTGAAATTCTGCCACACAGGCAGCAGCTGCAGGTCACACTGGGTTGGGTGGCGTGCGTCCCCAAAACATGAGTGAGGAGGACCCTGGGTAAGGGTGGAACACATCTGAAGGGGGAAAGACAGGACAAGCAGCCTTTGGAAAGGTGGAAGGGGTGTGATGAGAAAAGAGTTAACTGTCTTCACTATCATGAAATAATTTTTGTACTTTGTCTTAAGTCTGAGTATTTACTAATGTCACAAGTCACTTGCTCTAAAAGTATCCTTAACCCTGTTCTGCTAAGCTGAACAAACTGAGATCCAGAACGTTCTTTAACACCCAGATTTCTAACACCAAATTAGCATTTTCATTCTTCACTGACCCTCCTTCACTTCAGCTGTACTCTTTCTGTGTTGTGGACATAATTCTGATGTGTCAGTGAAGAATATAACATCTCTTGATCTTCCCTTGTCAAGTATTGCATCATTTCTTTTGATTGTAGTATCACAGTTGGGTTGTGCTAATCACAAGGACCCCAAAACCTTTCAGGAGAGCTTCTTCCAGGAATAGTCTTCCTTCCAGAAAGTGTAGGCTGCATTAGTTTCTGGAGTGTTTCTTTATACTTGGTTGTATTAAAACACGTATCTTGTTTGCATCCAGCTTGCTGGCCCAGGTCTCTACATCAGTCATTCTCCTCTTCGTTATTTATCACTTCTCTAGACTTTGTGGTTTGTGCACTTGATAAAGTGTTGTGTGTGTTTGTTGTTATTTTTTGTGTTTTTTTTTAATCTGACCTGAAAGATAGCTGTTCAGTGTTACTCTACGTGTTGCAGAACCATACTAGAAATACTTAGCTGGGCAGTGATTCTCATTACATTTGCTGTTTGAGACCTGTGAGCTACCCCATGTTTTGTCCATTTAATGAGCACTGTATTGATTTTGGTTTGTTCTAGTTTCATAACAAAAATAACGTGTGGCATCAAATCAGACAAGTTAAAGTGCCGAAGGAGAGCAGTATTGATGCTGTTAAACTTACAAGAACGTTTTTATCGCTGCAGTTGTAGAGCATTTCTTTCTTTCCTTGGTTTATCCTAAGAATGCTTCTTTGAAGTGCAAAAGTTTACTCTGTGGTCTTCTCGTTGGCCCCCCGATGGCACGACTTTCTGGAGCACACCAGAGGTGTGTGCTAGAGATGGGAAAGAAGCCACGAGTTGCAAACCCCAGGAAACAGCCCACGTCCCGTCTTTGAGAAGAAAGGACAATTTGTGACATGAAACATGGAAGGCAACAGTTGGGGCCAGTGTTTGACCGTGTCCGCGCAGCCGCTGTCACAGCAGCAGTTCAGCATGGTCACTGAAGCAAACTTGTTCTGTGCCTGAGAGGGGTCTCGTAGCCCCTCTGCCTCCATTTGCTGGGTTAGAATAACCCCCGGCCCACCAAGGGGGGAGTCTTGCTATCTCTGCAGCATGGTTCAGTTGTGAAGAGAAGTCTTACATGGCCCAGTAAAACAGGGCCAGACAATCTCCATGCTAAAGAAATTGTAGGTATTTTGAGTAAAAATGGGGGGCATCTGCCTGTATTGCAGTAGGGTACCGAACACTTTGGCTGCACCGTCTCCTCTAGGTCTCTGGCTAGGCTTGACCTCCTCGGCTATGTATGCATACATTATGCTACTAGTTAATTTTGGGGGGCAACAGGGGGTTACTACCTCCTACTTCCCTATCTGAATTCAGTCCATTTCAGTAGCTTTGACCACTAGAAATATTTCTTACTTTTTTTTTATTGGGAAGAACAATATAATTGTCATAACCCACGAAATTTAGCCAGCTTTACAGCTGTGAAGTTTTGTGTTCTCACTTATTTCTCATTTATACTGTTTTTTGGGGGGAATTCTGTCGCATTCCTGTGTTCTGTTCTTCTGATGCTAAGGAACCATTTCAGGGTTCTAGGACAGGAATAAGGGCATTGCTATGCAGTCTCATATTTTATTGAGGTTTAAAGCAATTCTTTTTACTTCAAAACATCTTCTGTTGCCTTCTACACATAATATTTCGTTCTCTCTCAATTTTAACTATTAGTTCTATTAATAGAAGGAACTAAATTTGCCACCACTGTCTTCTCTACTGTCTGTTCGCTCCTGATATTTTGAATTTTTCTTCTTGGAGAATTACCCATTCTCATCATTATATGATTCCTTCCCTTTAGTAGTTCTAGAGCCTCTATCCCTGTCTTTTTTTTTTTCCTTGTTCAACAACTTGCAGTATTTGTTCTACTAGTCAAATTTTAGCAGAATACATTCTGAAAAATAAGTTTTCATACTTCACACTGTACTCACACCACAAAGGGAGTACTTCATCCAGAGGGCAGTCAAAGGATTTTATTCTTGGCCACTTCCTCTATATGCCTTTGAAGAAGAACAGGGTGAATATTGCACTGATATTTAGTAGGTCAACCATCATGTGAAAAATTAAAAGCTAGACTGATTTTGTGCCCATGAATGTAAATATGCTTATCTTTTATATCTGAAGTCCAAAAGGAATGTTGCTACATAGTGACCAGGAGAAAAAAAATGGTGCTTCATAATCTCTTTATAGACCAATGTTTCTTTGAATTTGCCTGAGAGCCAGGTGTGTAGTTTGTTGCCTGATGAGAGATGTTCTTTCCCCTCCCCTTGCGCAGTCACCATCCACGAGCCTGCAGCAGGCTTGTTCCTGCCTGGGGCCGCATGGACCCAGCCATTACTACCCAGCACCAGGCTCCCGCTTGCCTGATCGCTGCGGAGGCAGCAGTGGATAGGTGCTTACCTACAGACAGAAGGGACTCCTGGAATGTTCTGGGTGGCTTAGGACTTCAGCTGAAGTGGTGGTTAGTTTGCAGTCTGGGCCCCTGCTTGTGCCACCCCTCCTGTGGGCTGGTGTCGTTGGGCCGCTGAGGGGACCAGGGACAGGGATGAACTTCGGGACTTGTGTCATCGGCGCTGGCTCTGCCCGAGTGTCAGCAGCGCGGTGGGCTGCCGGCTGCGTGCGCTGGTCCTCGGCGGGGTTTGAAAAGAAATCTTTCAGAGGTGTTTCAGGAGCTGCTAGCAGACCATAGCCTGATCATTTGTTTCAAAGGATAAACTGTCGTCATTGCTCGTGAAGGAACATTTGTTAACCTTCACATTTCATAAAACACTTTCTTGCTCATTTTTTAATCATGAAAGATGAAATTGGATCTCGAGCTGTTATCCTTGCGGTATCACCTCAGTCTCCAGCTGTGTCTAGCTGTATCTTTCGATACATTTCGTCTGAGCAAATAGATTTACCATTTGTTTCATAATCACAGTTCCAGCATTCCTACTTCTAATTATTTTTGATAAGCAAACGCTATTGAAGAAAGTGCTTCTAGGACAGAGCAGCTTAGCGTGCAGCTTGGATGGCTCCGCGCAGCCCCCACACAGCAATCTCTGTTTGTTCCTAGGCGTAATTAAACATTCACCAAGCTCCAGTTCACAGGGACGGTTTGGGTGTTGCATCAGGATTTTCTGGGAGGAACTGACAACTTAAATTTCACTGTGAAGTGCTGATGAAGAACGTGACTTTTCCTTTTGAGTCGGCATGGTGCACTGCACGCGAGCAGAGGCGAGTCAGGCTCGCTTAGACAGGAGCAGAACTGTCGCTTCTACGTGTTTGATATGCTGGTGTTGGGAAAGTTTTTCATCATTTAAACCAATTATGGCTTTAATTAGACTCCAAGGAAAAGCTCAAAACCCACATGTAAAAATGATGGCGAATCGGTAAGAGGAAAGGGATTTCCGGGAAGCCCTGGTGCTGGTCTCAGTGGATTTCATGGAAGTTTCGCTGGTGTTTCGACTGGTGCTGCAGCCTGGGCACGGCATCGGTGGCCCTGGCAGGCGACGCAGCCCCGTCCGAGCCATCCTGGCAGGACCGCCATCCCTCAGCGCTGTCGGTGTCACCGAGGCATGAGCCTCTGCCCTGAGCAGCTCCTTGTCCAGACGCGTCAGCTGCCCGCTGCCGGGGTTTCCACTTGCTGGATACTGGTTTTTGCTCTGCTCTGAATGCCCCGGCGGGTTCGTTCTGTCAGCAGGTCACTTTGGGAGCACTTTAGGTGAAGTGTTCTGTACGGCAAATGTGCAGAGTTTAATTTTGCTGTGGGATATGAAAAGGGGTCTTGCACAAACACGGGCGCCCTGCTCTCTGACACAGGGAGATGCAGGCAAATACCCTCCTTCTGGTGGGCTTCCCCAGGTCGGTAACAAAGGCCCTGAGCCAAACGATTAAACGGCAGTTAGACATGTAAGCACAAGTCTTCGGGAACTGAGGAGTGCATGCCGCAACTAGCAGAATTGAAGTTAATCTACCAGAGACATCACTAATACCCTGGCTGCGGCTTCAGCCTGCAGAAGCTGCAACACCTTGGAAGCAGCAAGAGGAGTCTTTGGGATTTTTTTCCTGCCAGAGGATCGCAGCAGCCTGCGTGCATGGACACACCGAGAGCATGCCCTGTCTGCTTTTCAAGGGACATGTTTAGCGTGGGGAGGACAGGTATAAATGCAGTGTAAATGGTGTGTGCTCAGAGCCTAAAAATGTTGCTAAATTGAAGTGCTGTTCTTGCATCGCAACAGTGAGCGTCTTGCATGCTACGTAGGATACCCTCACTTCTACACTTGGTATCTATACAGATTAAGGAGGATTAATTAGGCTTAATATACAACGTGTCTTGGCAACATTGCTGTGCTTTGTGATGTTGAAGCACAATTTTTTTTTCTCCATAGTAGCTGGTCCACAAGTTTCTCATAGCCCATGCCTTTCTGGCTAAACAAGCAATGCTTGGTTTGTTCATTTGCTCCCCCCTCCAGCCTTTTTTTTGCCTTCTCCACAACCTCCCAGTGAGGAGGAAAGCTTATGGGGAATAATTCTGCCTAGCTGTGGCATACTGGCATGCCTCTAGCACTTTCAGCCTTGCAGTTTTCTGACTGCTGTTTTTAAACTCCCCTAAGAGGACGCTGTTGCACGTGTGTTCAGCAGTGCCAGAGACAGCCGAGATGGGTTTGAAGGTCAGTGGCTTCAGTTATACCGTGAGAAAAGCTGGGGCGGGGAAGGAGGACTTGGACTTCTCCTACCTGCTAAGAGTCCAGCGCCACTGTAAATATCCACTGAAAATACAGAAGGAGAGGCCAAAGGAGTAAAAATAAGTGAACACTCAGATGCGTTCTTCAACTGAAAACAGATGCCCTTGAACAACCTTGAAGTTTATCCCCAGTAATCTCTGAACTAGTACGGTCACTTGACCAGAGGGCTTTTTTGTACCGCACTGGTTCAACTCCTGCTGCTATTCTGTCCATGAATGTCAAACCCTTTGGCATGCAAGATGTAAATTCTTTGGGATTGGACTTGAAGGCTTCATGAGAAGACAACTTGACCAACTTCATTACTATCAAAATGCATTTCCTTTCAGCTGACAGGACTTCCCACTGCAGCACTGACAACGGTGTCCTGGCAAGGAGGGTGCACCAGCCTGTATGTATTTACCATGCTGAAATGCCTATCACTAAGGCTTTCTCTGAAGATTACACAAAGGCTGACTACAGGGAAGTTGGGAACCTCGAGTCTGAAGTTGCTTTTAAGCTTATTCTTCTTATCTTCTTAAGTGGTGTTCAGACTTTCCCTGCAATTATTGGCATATTCAGTACTTCGGTCAATTCAGACTTGTAGCTCAGCATATTTCTAATATCCACAGATATGAAAAATATTGATTGCAAGCTGTTAAGAGCTGTCCTCACTGGAAGTAGTTGTTGGTTTGTTTCAAATGGTAGGGGCAAAACCTTTTCTTTTCATGATGATGAGTTTCAGGTACATAAAGCAAGTCTTATTCTACAGCAGGTCCTGGTGGGGCTAGGAAATAGACGGCAGCGGGCATTTAGGTAAAGTGTACAGGAAAACCTATGTCATCTGCTAGCTGAAGAGGTTATAAGCATGGGGTTTGGTAGCTCTTCAAAAACTTCTATATCCAGATAATATGGATATACAAATATATGGAGAAATATGTAGCTGTACACAATATCTAGAAATGTAGATATTTTTCTGTAGAGAAGTGTTTAGTCCTCTTTCAACTCATAATTCTTTCAGTGTTGACAAAGCCTCATGTTTTGGGGAATGATCAGACTCAACTCAGTGTTTAAGTTTGAACTTGTTCTTGTGTTGTTTAAAAAAAAGTCCCGCTGACACTCCCAACCTATCCTTTCTGTACCAGTCAGAACCAGGCTAGAGAGAGGAGAAGAAATGGGAGCTCTGTCCTTGTAGACAATGACTAAAACAGATTGTTGTTTCTAGTGGTGACAGAAATAGGCAATCAGGTTCTCAGTTTAGCCACCCTGCAAATTTTGGTCCGAGAAGGAAAAATCTGTTAAAAGGTGCTAAACTTAATGTGTTCATATGAGAAGTTTCTTACAGTTTTCCCTACAGTAAGGACTCTCTGCCATTCTTTTCTCCCCCAAAATGTGCAGGGCGCGCTGTGGCTTTGCTATAGTTTGAATTAACTTCAGGTGTATTCACGGAGCTGGTGAGATCTGGATCATCATGCAGAAGGCTACTTTTTAGCCCAAACAAGACTATATGAAAAGCATCCATCAACAGTTGCCTACCGCTTCCAGGAGTGCTCCCTTCTTTTCCCGTTAATTCATTTGCATTCACTGCTGCTCCTGTATGCCAATTAGCTTTAATTTTTACTATACACACTGACATCAATGGCCAATGAGAACAGCGCATAGCGGGATTTTTAGTGGGCCTGTAAACTACAGAAAATTGTCCTTGGACAAACTCCTGCTTTTAGACTGGCTGACAACAATAGACATGGTTAAGTTCAGGCTAAGAGCCATTAAACATAATTACTACCACAGGGTAAAAGTTTAATTGTGCTAAATTTTAAATCTGCATAGTCTATGCTTATTTACAAGCTGGCTAGGTCTTCCTGTTGCATAAGGGGGAATAAATCTGTGCTTAAAAATTGTTGCCTTTTAACTTCAAAGGGAGATGATAAAAAATGGGTTTTTTTGGAAGAAGCAAAACAGCTCCAAACTGAAACCTTTCTGTATTCCCAGCTTCTTTTATGCCAGTGGCTCCAAGCTGGTGAGTAGATGCTGAGCATCTTCTGGTAGATTTTTCTAATGCACTTCAACTTTGTGTGTGTGTATGTGTGAGAGAGTGTTGCATCTGTTATGAAAGTGCCTAGGGGACAGAATGCAGATCAATTTGTTCATGTGGGGTTATTTTAAATTTAACCACAGATGGGGCTTGGGGTGGAAGATTTTCCTCCTGTTCCTTGTCTTCTCTCCCTCCTCCAGTAATGTTAAGCTCTCCACTTCAGAAAGTTGCAGCTCAAGTAGGTGTCAGAGGTGGCAGGTTTTTTATGAGCAAACAAAAAAGGCAAGAGTCTGTGTTCATTTTGCTTTTTCTTCCAGCAGATTAAAAAAAAAAATAATCATATTCGCTGAGCTACAAGTTACAGCGTATTTTTAGAAGCATGGTGAATATACAGGGCTCTAAATCACTCCCTGAAAAGAAGATTAAAATTAGGATGTGCCAGAATAAGTGTGAAATGTTCATCTGTTGGGAAAGGGAGGGTATGGAGGACTGTGAAACTTGATAGAAGGGAAAAAGATTAGCACGCTGACTAGCTGGAAGCTACGTTTATGTAGACATTAGAAGGCAACACGATTTCAGCTGGACAGAACATAAGCTTCAGATCTTATGCAAACAGTCAAAGCTGTTTAACAATTGGTTTACCCCCAAAACCCCTGAAAGGAGACAGGTGAATACGATGCCAAATACATTTTTCATGTTTCTTAAGCTAACTGTTTAAATAGTTAAGTGAACATCTGTCCAAATTTCCCCATCATTTCCATTTAGAAAAGTCTCCCATTTGAAGGCTGAAGAAAAGCGCCTGCTTAACAATGCAAATGGTGCTGTCTGGGGCCCCTTTATTTTGTTTAATCTAGATTGAGCTCCACACAACTGTGATGCTAATGAATAATGGATATTTTATACTTGTGCATGTAGCAGTGCTGGGCACAGAGCAAATCTAGGATTAACCTCCCAGTTTCCCTGCCTAATGTATTGGACTCATTTTTTGAGTTTGCTGTGACTTGGGTACTCTAAAAGCGGATGCCTGGTTTTACGGAAAATGGCAAAACCCCGGCGAAGGCTGTCAGGTTTTGCTGTGCCCAAGTGAGGTAGCGCAGAAAGGCGCAGCTAGGGTGGGAGAGGGGGGGATGTCTGTTTTAATGACTTGATTTGCGAGCGGGTGCTGAATGAGAGCCAGGGCGTTGCAGGGTGGAGACCTGCGCGCTTTTCAGTGCCGCATTTTTTCAGTCCGGTCTGCTGGTGTTAGGCAGCCTCCCCTGCCTGCCTGAGCCCGAGCAAGCCGGAGTCAGCTTGCAGGCAGAAAGGGGCTGCTCCGTTAGCAATTACGTGGTCTGAGTTTGCCAGTGCAAACTATATAGCTGGGATTTTACTCTGACTTTCAGCCCTCGTAGGTTGGAGTCGTAGGGGAAGGAATTTTGGTATCCCTTTGCAATTTTTCTGTCCTGCGCAAGTGTTTCTGTTTGGTTTGTGTTGTTTAACTTTCAGGGAAAACATAGTGCTTCGTAGGAAATCTTGGGGTTTTCCAGCCAGGCTTAATGAAAGACCACTGATACCACTTCTAACGAAAAATAAGGGTAGCCTTTTTTCATAGCTGAAGAGCAAGCTGACTGTGGTAGCACAGCGCTGTGTGAGGGTGGGAGAGTTGTTTGGAGGTTTCTGTAGCGTCGCTGGGTGTTTTAATTCACAATTACTGGCCAGTAATAATTAATATTGATTAGCTTGGCAAATTGCAGGTTTAGAAATTGGTTATAGATTTTCCTGATGCTTCTCATCTGCCTGTTGTGGAATCGGCCAGAACCAATGGCTTGAAACAAACGGCGAGCCCAAATCCATCTGCGGGCAGTGACGCGTTGCACGCGCAGAGCTAACGGTCAGCAGGAACCGTACGCCTGGAGGCTCGTCGCCCCAAGAACACGATCCTTATCGTCCCCTAAGCAAAGTGACTAACCACATGCGTGTTGACCACAGTCTCGGGTGAAATTTGGTTTTGTCGGCCTGTTGATTTGTGCCCCAGCTGGTTGGTGCAGCTTCAACGTCATGCGCAGGGGTCTACGGGGACATCTTGGAGAAGGGGTCAGGGGAAGGATGCTGCGGCCATAGTTGAGTCCCCTGGTGGGAGCTGTAACAGCAGCAGACATCTGGGGAGACAGATAGTGAAAGCCAAGATGAAAATGGCACCACTTCCAGTGCTGAAGGGCTGTCCTGATGGACCGAGGAGCTGGAGTGGAACGGCTGAGCATGCCGTTGGGGCCTCGGTGGAAGGGTTTAGCTGGCTCCTGGGGGGGACATGGAGATGGGAGGAAGGGGGCACAGCCAGGGAAGAGGGCTTGCTCTCTGAGATGCCTTGCAAAATGATGCTGCGCTCATCGCCAGGGAAATTGTGCTTTTTTCGCTTTAAACAGTGGGTAAGTGAGGTTCTTCCTGAGCTACGCTATAGCGTTGCCTGCCAGGCTGGCAAAGTTTGCAGGTCTTCTGTGTCTTGCTGCGAGAGGCTGCCAGCCTGTCCCTCCATTAGGCTGCGGCCAAGCGGAGGAGGATGGGGGGCAAGCATGTGCGGAGGAGGACGGGCGGCTCCCAGCACCTACCCCAGTGCTGCTGAGAGGCAGATAGCTTTTGACTGAAATTTTGTGAGCCCCAAAATAGTGCTCTAAGTGTTTAATGCTTTTCTTCATTAGACAGCAAATTAGCCCTAGGCTCACAAACCAAATGAAGTTTCATCTCGACAATCGGAGCCTGCTCACCAGGCAGTTTTATCCCAAGTTCCCGCACACTGGTTGGTCAGCAAAATGGAGACTGCAACTTCTATTTATTGGTGCAATACAGTATTTGATACTGCTAATTACACTTAATTAGTCCTTCCACCATTTAATTAAAATGGCTTCTAATGATTGTGCTTCTTTGGCAGGCTCTTTGGTACCACCGGGAATTGTGCTGCCTGCAGTAAACTGATCCCTGCCTTTGAGATGGTGATGAGGGCCAGAGATAATGTTTACCATTTGGACTGCTTTGCCTGTCAGCTCTGCAACCAGCGGTGAGGACACAGTTATTATACACACAAACACAAACTAGTTCATACTTTTGCCCGCAAAATCAGTGAAATGTTTGATCCACGCTACCAGTCTGGGCTCACAGCCTGCTGGCGTGGCTCGGGCTGGTCTGTTAGGCTGACCTGGGTTATGCCCGTACGTACCTGTAGCCCCTTTGCCGCAAATCCCCTTGGAGCTGGTGGGAGTTGGGGGGGCCAGGGGGGGCACACAGACTGCAGATCTGGCCACGGTTGTACGCAGCACAGCTGCTGCTGAATAAAACAAACCGCTTCAGCGTCCTTTCAGGATCTACCCTCTTCGCAGAGCACAGACGATGGAGAATGGACATCCTCTGGCAAACTAATGTTATTTTGCTTTAAATTGGGTTTCTCAAAATTTGAGATAGCAAAGAAGAAGGAGATAAAGAAGGGACAGGAGGCAGAAAAATACTCTAGATAAGCCCTTTCTAACACTAGGAACAAATCTCTTTAGTAGTTGTGTATTTAATAGGGGATCTTGTTAGTGTAATTTTGAGTGGAGCTTGCGTATTTCTACTGGGTTTTACCCAGCGGAAAATGCACATCAAGGAGTATAATAAAGGGTCATGCACAAAGTTTCCACTTGGGCTACCTGTAGCCAGCTGAATTTGAGACGGCTATGAAAAATGTTCCCAGTACCCTGTTTGTTGGTCATTGTAGGCAGAATGGAGGCCCACAGAACCAGACATGATACAGTGTCGCCTTCTGATGCATCCATCTATCCTTGTCCAAGACAGGCCTGAAAGTGCTTGTTATTACTCCTGGTTTAGTCAGGCTGCAGTGACTGTCCAGAGCCCAAGGGCTGTGCTGGGGTTCCTGTTCTGGACTTGGGGCTGTGTTTCCCGAAGATGAAACTAGGAGGCAATACTTCATCCTGGGTGAAGGTGTGAGAGAGATGACAAAACTCGTGGGAAGATGGAGAATCAAATTCTGTAAAAGTCAAGCTAAAAGCCTGACTTAAAAATTCATCACTCGCCCTAGAACAGAAGTCACAGTGGGATCTGTAATGAAGTAGCCGTACACAGTGTGTGTATGTGGATGCCAGCCACTGCCACCGTTCCCACTAAGGACACCGTGCAAACTGGGGTCTGATTCTCCTTCCATGCCCTCTGACAGCAGCTTAGCTCGTAGCGATGAGTGAGGTTGCGGGTGGTTGGTGCCAGAGCATGGAAGAGGAGAATGGGGCGAGTGGTTTGTAGCTCAGGAGGCTCTACTCAACCAGGTTACTGAAGGCGGCGGCGGTGTTTGTTGGAGGTAGAAAACTCGTATTAATATTGGTGGTGGCAGGGCCGAGGCGGCAGTGACATCTAGTGGCTCCCGGCCTTGGGATCCCTTCCAGAAGCCACGCTAAATCTTTCGTTTGCCCAGTCTTGTTTTGCCGCTCTCAAATGTGCTCCCGCAGCAGCCATGATTCCCTGTCGGCGGCGTGTGACCGTTTGCCACGTTAACTCGTTCCCTCCCCGAGGTGGTCTCTCTTCACAGAGCTGAAATTGCTGGCTGGTTGTGGGGTTCGGCTCCAGGCTCAGAAGCGTTGCAGGGTGCTGCCGGGCTCAGCCCTCGGCCTGCTGATGAGAGAGGGCTGCTCCCAGATGCCACGCTGCTGCTAGGGCTGGAGCATCTCAAACGTCCCTCCGGGCAGAGGCAGGCCGTGGCTCTGGGCTGTGCACGCAGGAGTGCAGGCTTGGCCTTGGAGCCTGCAGGATGAGTATTTGTCATCAAAACCCTACTTTACCCTAGCAGCTTTCACGGAAAAGCCTAGTACCGCCTAGCTTTTGTTTTCAGGAATTTATTTTAAATTGCACCCTTTATTACAAAGGCTTCAAAGCACCTCTCTCTCTCTTTCTCTCTTCCGTCTGCAATTGCCAACACTGTTACTGCACTCAGTGCAAAGTGTGGTCCTGCTCTGCCCTTAAACTAACCTCCACGCACTGTCAGTGCCTGGCAGGAAGGCACAGGTAATCCCTCCCGCTCTGGCGAAGCTGCGCTTTGATGCATAAGGGGTTTGCCCAGTTTGGGGGGAGCTGAGTTCTTCTGGAAGACGGGCTGAGTAGATAGGGTAGAGCTACGTGTAGACCGTTATTTTTGGCTGAGATCAGAAGGCTGCAAACTTTTATGACTTAGCCTCTAGAGATTTTGGCCCGAAAGGGCACAGTGGAAGTGCTCCTGTAACAAACAGCGTTGGAAGCTGAACCGAAAACAGTGAGCTTAAGTAACCCTAAAGTCAAAATTGCGGAGGTGGGGCTCAAAACTAGTTCTGAATTGGAAACCCCACCTGAAGCCCTACCTCATTCTCCAGCTGTGAAAAGATTTGATTACAAAGACCTTTCTCCAGTTCTCTTCCAGCTTACTTGCCTTTCTATAGCTAGACTGTATCTATGTGCTGAGTGTTAAATCCATCAGAGCAAAATCTCTTAATATTTTTGCCGAGCGTGCAGTGTTTTCACTAGCTTTGTGTCCAAAACACCAAGTTTGCAGCAAGTCCTACACTGCTACTCAGCCTGCTGTGCTTTAAACTGTTACAAGGTCGAGATCGCTTCTCACAGTACTGAATAAAAGTTGGTCACCGCTGGAACTGGCTAATAGATCGGTGTTACAAGGGTTGCAGGAAATCCAGCTGCTTGTGTGGCCATTATCTAAAACGTGGTTTCGCTCAGAAGCAAATCCCTCTGTAGAAATGGCAGGGTAGGTTCAGCGCCTGTTTCTCGCCGCTCCCAGCTGGGGCTCGATCAGCCAGACGGGGTCTGCTCTGGGCGTGGGGGCTGGCAGCGCGGCCCCACGTCCTGCTCTGAAGGGAGCGGCGGGCTGGGACGCGTGAAACTGGGTCTGAAGCTGCCCCGTTAAATCCTCAGTCTCTAGTTGCGATGCATCAGCTGGAGAGATCCCAGTTTACTGCTGGGTTTGCAGGACTGGCAGGCAGAAATAGTCGCCTTTCCAGTGATTCAAGCCCTTCACCGAGAACTTCACAGGGTCTCAGGGTAACCCTGCTGTGCATTTTAGTTCCTATGCACTCATATGCACACACCCCACCCCCAGCTCCCGAGTCCTCCGACTCCTCCTTTGGCTCCTCTAGACCCAAGGCAGGTTTGGCAGGAGACAGCTGTTAGTGATGCTGGTGGCAAGGGTAATTTTTGCGTTTCTGTTCCTGGAGACTTACATTGTAGTGAAGGTAAGGAGGAATAGCAAAATGCAAGCAGCTGTGCCTGTTATTCATAGCGAGTAAACCTACTGATGGGGAAGGTGGTGTTAAGGAGAATGTGTGCAGTACAGTTTTTAGCATAAAAGCTGTTAATTTAAATTGAGATTAATTTTTAGCTTTTTAATACACAAAAAAGGTTGAATTTCAGAACCAGTAAAGCATGTGCTACAGAGGGGAGAAGATGGAAGTTCTCCAGTGAAATCATATAAAGTGAAAACCAGTGCCCAGTTCTCTCTTTACTGACTTGGCAAATTAGTCAGCTTGTTAGCAGGTGTCCAGTTGGAGAAAACTTGTGCCCATGTTGGACCTATAAAGGAATTCTAAAATGATCAGTCCTGTTCTTGTAGCAGAAAATGTTCGGTTTTATGGAGATGCTGTACCCAAAGCTGCCCGTGTTACAAATCTAGAAAGCATTTTAGACAAGGACTATGCAATGTCCCTGCCAAAGCTCCTGCCTGGGAGCCGAGGAAATGGGCATGCAATGTCTGCTGAGTCTCCTGAGGATGGTGTCATCTCCATCGATCTTCCTTCAAAGCCCAGTACATATTTGGCCTTGCCAGAGGCGGGTACCTACCCGTTCCTCCTCGGATCAGAGCCCCTTTCAGCACAGGGGCCAGGGTGCCTCTCTGCTTTAGGGTCTGTGCTCTGGTCTGTCGTTGCCCTGCTACTGTGATGGGCAAAAAACAGCCCCTGAATTGGGTGCAAAGAGCATTATTTGTTATCTTAAGAACTAAAGATTAGCTTCTGAGTCTTGAGCAAGCAGGCACGGCAAAAAAGCTATTGGCTGTCAATTCACACTTCTCGGATCTTATATGTGGAACTTTTTTGACCTTAATGGTCAAATAAAATTGTTAAATATCACAAGCCTCTCTGTCAACTTCAATACAAACAGAACAATTTACATGGTATATAGAGAGCAGTGCCCTTCGCTCAATGAAGATAAAGGTTAGGAGTCCAGCCACCAGGAAATTTCTATTTATTGTTCCGCACTGTACACAAGGGGGTGAGGAAGGACTTAATAGCCAGTCCTTGCCTGGAAATTAGTGTAAATAGTGCCTCACCCAAGGGAACCGTGGAAATGTGGATACCAGCAAAAACTTCAAATAGTCTCCGTGCAATATCGCCTGCTTGATTTCCCGGTTGTAGGGCCGACGTCTCCCGTCTGCGGGGATGAATCCCTCCACTGCTCCTGGCCTCCTCCCGCCGCTGGCATGGGACCCGGCAGAGACTGGGGCCGGCTCCCCGAGCCGCTCCGAACAACATGGCCTGGACGCTGGGCACCGCCGTGCCGGGCAAAGGGACAGCCAACCCCGGGGCGTGTGCGGGCACGGGGAGCAGGGGGAGAAGCACGCGGGCTTTCCCCGGGGTCCCACTCCGCTGGCAGAGCTGCGGATCCCTCTCGGGTCCCCAGAGTCGCCGTCGGACCCAAATGACCTCAGATTCCGCCTGTGCTAACCTCTGTTGATACTTACACCCATCCATTCTTCTTATCTTCCAGGTTCTGTGTGGGAGACAAGTTTTTCCTGAAGAACAACATGATCTTGTGTCAGATGGACTATGAGGAAGGGCAGCTGAACGGGAGCTTCGAGTCCCAGGTTCAATAACAAACCCTGCTTCGCTGAAGCACTGTGGGATGGGCGCTCGGCCGCGCGAGCAGCGAGGGTGCCTGTCAGCTTGCCTGCAATATTTTTTTAATTCTTGGTCCAGAGAGGACTATATACATTGTAGTACTTTTCCCCCCCAACACAAAGCAGTTACAATTTTAGATGTACAGTTGTGCCTGCTTAGCTGAGCACTGCATTGCCTGTATGTTTGTGAGTTTTTGGGGTCTGGGGGAGGGCTCTGTACAGTCTGTTTTCTGTATATAAACTGGAACATTTATTTTATGAAAAATGTAATGCAATTTTATTACTGGTGTGAATTAAAAATTATGAATGTTTCCTGGTCATCCTCGCTGTGGTTTGTTCCCCAAGTGGCAGAAGCCTGTATTACCTGTGCTTGAGGCTGAGCAGAGTGTTGGAAATAAGTACGCAGATCCCTGGAAAATGCAGGAATAAAAGCAGAGGCGGGAGTCCACGGACACAAACCAGGGGAAGAAACGCTGCCACGGAGTTAGACCTCTCGGCTTGAACCGTGCGGAGACTTGTGCCCACAGCCCTGCTGCGCTGTACGGTGGGGAGCAAGGAGCTGTGGGCGGGTGATGGCCGGGAGCCGTCGGTCTTGCTGGCCGGGTCTCACCAAGGCTGCGGCGCAGCACTGAGAGGTGTCTGACTTGTCACCTCTGTGCGTTTAGACAGGGCATTTCCACGAGCCGGAGTGCTTGTTGGCTGGCTGATACGGTGTCTCCGGTCTGGGCTGCGAGGAACAGGCTCCCTCCAGCCCTGCCAGCAGGTGCCCAGGCATTGATCAGAATATTCCTTTCAAGGCTACGACAGGCAGCGGGGCTTTCCTGTGAGGGGTCTCTTGTCCAGGTCCCAGCTGCTGCGAGAGCTGATGGCAGGTTTCGAACACGACCGGGCGCTGATGCAGCATCCCTTCTCGCAGCCCTTTTTGCTTACTCTTTGCCAGGTGCTTTTACCTCCCACGTAACGAAAGCGATCGTGTTGGAAGCATCTCCCACAGAAAAGCTCTGAGCTGTGTTCCCGCGGCGGCGCTTTGTGCGATGATT
>Ga0181612_170704_pt1 | contig 22765 bp, 19 predicted proteins | sample HoacroProtozoa21_FD_119630 | JGI IMG/M metagenome (GOLD analysis project Ga0181612, IMG submission 119630) | Hoatzin crop microbial communities from Cojedes, Venezuel. Combined Assembly of Gp0051906, Gp0051904, Gp0051908
ATCTTAAATTTATTTATTTATTTTAATTTATTTCTTGTGTCTGTCTGTCTGTCTTTCCAGTCTTACTCTTTGTACTAGTGACCACAATAATTGCTAAATTATTTCGTGGTGGCTTTTGAAGTCTACTCTATTGCTTCTATAGATTACTTCATCAGATGGATATTACTACGCTGACTTGGCATTGCATATCTATAATAAACCCGTCACACTTCTTCCTCTCAGCTATGTTCTTTGGAGTGCTGCATAATGTGAGATACTGTACTTCCTAGAGTTGTGTCTGGACCCAAGTTCTTTGTTGGAAATACTACTGCTGTGGTTGATGTTTAAAAATACTACTTACATCTTTATGCTGAGATGGGAAATATTAAGGTGGGTGCAGCTTGCATCCTGCAACTTAATATGTTCAGTTGCATTCCTGCTGATGACAAGTCCCCAGGGCACGAGCACAATTCTCATCTGCTCGGAGACATGGGTGCAGATGTATATACCAGTAAAATCCCTAAACAGGGATTTAAAAATACGGTGATGTAAAGGATTTTTTTTTTAAAGGTGCTTACTGCTTTTTTTCAGCCTGTGCTCCCTTTCAAAATTATTGCTGATATTTATTCTGGGAAAGTACGGTGTTTTGTGGAGTGCGTTCACCCTTTCTGAGTGATTGCTCTCGGACGGCTGTGTTTTTCCTTTCCCTGTCAAAATTTCTGCTGTTGCGTTAGAGAAAAATCAGTGCCAGATGCTACCTCCTTAGTTATGTGCTTACCTTTGTGTATCTGCTTCTTTTTTGTATATGAAACAAAATAATAGATACAGCCTTAGGGATTTGTGTTTACATGTGCAAGAAAGTAGGTGTGCAGCATTTGTCAAAAAGTGGACAACTGAAAAGTGACTGTCATAAAATCACACACACTAAAACACAAAGATTTGTGTGTTAGGTAGTTTTGTTTGGCAAGTACATTGCGGACAATAATGAGAAGAACTTACCCATCTTTCACAATGAGAGATGCGGTAAAGAACTCCCCAGTAGTACTGTGTACTTATGACTGTATCCACCTTTTTGCTAGTCTTTCAAAACTAGATGCACTTGTAAGATTATCATCATGGTGGGGGGAACATGTCTTTAACTTTTTATTTCTTCTGCTACTAGTGGGGATTCTGAAGACACATTGTCTGGCACTACTCCTCTAAAGGGAAAAGCAAGAAAGGTAGCTGCGTCATAGATAAGCAATAACTGTATATCTCATCCATAATGAATACTTATTTTGCAAGGTACCTTGCAAGTAACCTTTACGTCAGTTGAAGAATGATTAGATGAAACAAATCAAGGTGCTCTGACATAAGAGAAATATTTATAATATTGTGTAACTTTTCTTTTGAAATTACTGTAAACAATATTATGCTGAATTAGTTGAATTTCATAAAAGATAGACGTTTATGTGGTTCTTAAATATTTAGACTCTCATGGAGTTAAGTAAAATGCTGCCTATAATTCAGTCTCTAACTGAACTTAGTAAGAAAGTTTGTTATAAGCAGGTTGTTCCTTACCTATTTCTTGCATCTTTTTCTGAAATGTGATTGTTGATTATCAGTTACTATGTTCCTTAATTTCGTCTGTTTGCCTTCTGCATCTTCTGCTGCAAATCTCTTCGGAGGGCATGCTCTACTTTTTTCTTTAGTGCTTTTTTTTAGACTAGGTGGGAAGTGATACATATTCTCCTTGGTTGTGTGATTTCCTGATGATTAGTCTCTGACTGTGGTATCCAAGAAGAGCCCACTGTTCTGGCTGTTGAAATAGAGACCGTTGTGCAGCGATATGTCCGTGAGGCAGTCCAGTTTTCTAAGTCATAATGCGAGTTTTGCTACTGAAACAGCAGCAATAGTCCAACTTACATTTCTGCATTCTTATTTATTGTCTTGCCATGAATGTCTTAAACGTTTTATTTCAATCTAGGCATGTTCAATATTGCTTCTTGTCCTTTGTTTTACCATTCTTAAAACTATGTGCAGAGTTATTCACTGCCTTGGTAACTGTCTTCAGGGAAGAAAGTATGATTTTTATCCATTGATCGGTTATTTGGCAGGGGAAAAAACCAGCATAAATCAAAGCCGAGTAAAATACTTCAGGGTTTATTAGAATGGGAGTTGTAAACTGAAAAAAGTTATCTAGTCCCTCTAATGGGTATTTCTCTTGAAGTACCAGAACACAGTATCTTGAGTTGTAATCCTGTTACAGGATTTCCTGAGGCAAGGCAGATTTGCTTGATTGGAAAAAAATGACTGGTAGTCTTATTGTTCTTATTTTATTTATTCCTCCTGTCTTTAGAGATGCTTCTGTTATATGAAAAAAGGCAAGATACCACCATTTCTGCTGTTGCTGTCTGCGGATATTTTAGATTGTCCTGCCAAGACACTCTGTGTTTGGGGCATAACAGTGAAAAGAGAGAGTTTTATTGTTCACATCTTCAAGAGGAGATTTCCCAAACGTCAGCTGAGCATCATCGTGTTTGCACCTGGCGTGAGATTCAAGCACATAAAGCTAAAAGACATGTTAGGTTAAAAGAGGAAATTTGGGTAGAGCAAGGGAGAAAATGTACACTGTTTTAAATCTCAGGTGCAAATTAGTCTGCAAATGCTTTTCTGTAGGTACGAATAGCTCACAAGTCTGAACTGTGATAGACAGAGCAGGCTTATTTGTTTGACAGCAATATAGCAGGGAGTAGGGCACAGTCATCACCCCAGGTAAAGGAAGTCTTCTTTCTGACGTCTTGAGTAGCATAGAACTTCCAGCCATTTTAGCTCTGCGCATTTTAAAAGAAAAGGCATTGTTGGTAGCTGAATTGAGGATGCACAGTGAGGAACTAGATAGCGGAACAGAAGTCTCCAGTAGTTTTCAACTTGTAGTGAAGGATTTCAGTTTAGGTGGTACAGTTTGTGGCACAGGCATATGTGTGTGAAAGCTTTATGCCAGGAGTGGAATCATAATCCATAAGCTATCTTCTCTGTCCCAAGTATGCATATTGCCCTGCTATCTTCAATAGTCTCAGTATATCATGGTCTGGTTTATTGTTTTGTTTTTAGAAAAGGTATGCTGGTTTACTGGCTGCTCTGTTAGAGACAGAGTACCAGTGACAAACTGCAAGTTTTGATAATGAGTCTACTGATTTAGAGTAGATTTGTATGTAGACTTAATGGCTTGGCTTGCAGCGCTAAAGTTCCAGGTAGACTAAGATTATATAAACTGGTCTTAACATCACATTTTTTCTGGGATTTTCATATTGGTTTAACTAAATTACTTGTAAATATAAATTGGAATAGCTGGCGTGGATATTGTTGAAATTCATGCAAATGAGCTGACACTTTGGGTTCTTTGTCCTTTTCAGCAGCACACCTCAAGGAGATCTTGAATGAGTATGTGAATAAGAGGATGAGTGTTTGTTGAGTATCCAGTGTCATGCTGGTATGATATCTGGCAGGCTTTCCTTTGCAGACAAATTTTTTTTGTGTGTGGTTGCATGTTGTGTATTCTCTCCTAGTTCTCATAAGAACTTAGGTGAAGTTCTGTGGTGTCTTACATTGTTTTCGCTTGAAATTAATTTGGATTTTTCAGGACCTTGGCTTTTTTTCACTTCCGTCAAAATTGTTCTTTCTGGTAGCTTTCACTCCTATCTGCAGGCTGTTTAGTACTGTACCCTTCACAAAAATAATGTTCTTATTCACTAGATTTCGGTATTTCACATGTCAAACTATAGTTCTTCAAACATCTTTTCATTTAGAATTCAGGTTTTCACTGAATCCATGAATATTCTATACTATTTTTGCCTCAGACTATGAAGTTCAAAACATATTCCAACATATGCATGGTATCCACCAATCCTTCAGAATCTGTTGGAAAGGGAACATTCATGTCTGTCAGTTTCAAAGCAGAGGATTTGGTCATTTCCGAAGTCTGTAATTGGAATGAAGTGTTTAGCAGGCAATGTCCAAGCCTACATACAAAAATGATAGCATCTTTCTTAATTTACTATATGTAGAGATTTGCAAGATGGACATTAGTCATCTTAATATCTCTGCAAAGTCTTACAACATAGAGCTTTGATGAATGATTCTTCAGAAGGCAATGAAATATAAGTCTTTCAGGAGGAGAGAATATATTTTGAATGTCACGTCTAGCTCTTGCATTTCCTGTAGGCACAACAAAGTGTAAAAGTAATTCTTCTTTCATTTATGATCTTAGATTCCTAAGCAGAGCACCATCTCAAAATCTTTTTGCCAATTCACCTGTGCCTCCTTGTTATTTGCCTTCCAATAATTCCTGTTTTCCATTTAAACTTCTAAATTAAAACACATACATCTTGATGACAGATCAACTTAGTGAAGAATTGTATTTCTTCTGGGTTTTTTTTTTGTCTTGCCTGTTGTGTTACGACTGTACAGTGTCTAGCACAATTTATGAGTGAAACAGTAAAGATTCCTTGCACGGTTGTAAGTGACATTAGAAGTGATATTACTGTTGAAAATCATCAATATGCAAAATCTTGGGGGGGGGGAAGGGTTGTAGATTTATTTCTCTAAAGTGGTTTTCACTGCTTAGAAATCTGTGATCATAAGATTAGGAAAAGATAAGTGAGAATATTCTGGTATTTATGGAGTAAAGCCACCCATATAACATTTTGGATTGTGCTTTCAGTGCCAGAATTTGATCACTATCAGAGATTGGCTGTAGGTGGTACTGTCTGTATTTCACAGTCAGGGTCATGGCAGCTTCCACACCATCTGATGCAGAATTTGCTTTAGAATTTCTTTGAGTTTTAAAGTATTTTTCATTTAGTTTGAGACGAAGTTTAGTAGGCATTTTGTGAGTCCTTTCAGGGGAGCAGGACTGGGATGCGTATTTTTGAACCTTTTTTGTGAGGAAAATAAGTCAGGATCAGCTTTGGCATGCAGCTAATTCTGAGTATGCTGGTGTCTTCCTGAATTTGCAGGGAGCCTACACCATTATCTCAGTCATGAGAAATTTGAAAAATATTGAGGTTGCTGGTTTAAATACCAGCACTTGTATATCTACTTGAAAGTCACATTAACAGAACTACCTAACTACTTTACTTCTCCTAGTTCTGAATTGGTTACTACATTCCTGATATAACTGAAAGATGCAACTTCCACTTATTTGTGTGAAAGAACTTTTCTGGTGACTTCTGTAAGGTAGTTTAGTTTAGTATCACCACATAAATGTGGGATACGCTAAGTATAAGAAATCGGCAACAGTTTAGGGCAGTAAATCTATCATGAAAAATTATGCTTTTGTGTATAAATGAAACTGATTTCAAGTTTGCAGACTGTCATACCTGTATACTAAAAAAATCAGGGACTACGCCACTTCTTTCTCCCCCCTCCTTGGAATACCTAAGGAGTCAGGTTTTCAGTTACACTAATTTTGCCCTCTTTCTGTGCCAGAACATGAAGGGGAGAGAGGGGGTGGGAAGGGAGGAGGTGGTGCATAGGAGTGTTTTTTTTCTATGCATTCTTCCCAAAAACAGAGGAAGGTTTAGTTTGCGTTTAAATACTGACAAGAAAGAGTACTAGAAAAGCAAACATGATATGGCAGGTCCCCATAGTAGTTTTTAGCAACCAATGGGAAAGGCCAGGCTTACTGGTTTAGGAAAATACTTTAAAAGGGAGAAGGGTTTAAAAAGATTGCTATAATTAAATTTGGGGTTGGAAGGTCAAACCAAGAGCTTAATATGTGGATGTGTGTCTCCAAAAGCAACAAGACCTGGCCAGTTCAGTAGTTCTTGAAATGCTGGTGGATGTGGGGATTCCCCTGGAAGGGGGACTTTTGTCTTGTGTCTGAGTTGCTGCCCAGATTCTGTTGGATGAAGTGTGTTGGACGTTTCTGCATTATTAAGGTGGGCCTAATGGACTTGGAACTCACTTCAAAACAGTAACTCCTTTAAATTTGTACACTTCAGTTCTTTTCTCCCCCCACACAATGTGACAGTGAATGAGGGTGTGCGTTTGTAAAGGAACTTGTCTTAGCAGTGGTCTCTTTCAGAGACCATGTATGGGTAAAGCAGTTCGGCTGGTGCAGCTTCCTGCTCCTCCCTCTCGGAAGCTGAGCAGAATCTCTTCTGCTGAAACGGTTGTTCCACTTTCTGCTTTCTATATTTGTACAGCAGCAGCACGCTAGCTAACTAAGTGGTGTGGCCGGCCTTGTGTTCATTCGGCATTTGCTAAGCAGAATTGAGAGCCAGGGCTTACAGTCTCTGTTGTTACGTCCATCTGTCTGTCTCTGCGTCTCTGGGGAGGACTGGCGTTCCAAGTGAAAGGTGATCTGTTTGTGGATGTTTTCTTTTTTCATACAATGCAGTACACCCAAGTTGGGAGTCTAGGGACCGGGAGTGGAGGAGGGAAGGCAGTTGTCTTGCAGGGAGAGTGTGTAGTGGGTGGCAGTGGCATCAGAACGATAACAGTTTTAATCTCCAAAAGAGCTGCTGTCTCCTGGGATGAGAATTTTAATGTCCCTGCACGCTTTGGGGAGTGATTAGCCAAGACCTGTATCTTTCCGTAAAAGGTATGTTGTCACTGTCTGCCATGAAGAGTAACGAAAACTAGATCCTGTCCTGGAACAACTGAGTGCTGTCATTGCTTGTTGTGGGTAAGAGCTAGACCCTGGCCAGCCTAGTTTGGCATAAGGAGTTGGTGCTGAGGGTGGGGTTGTAGAAAATACCGTGTTAGGAAGAGCTGAAAACTTGTAACTAGGACTTCCCTGGCTGTGTGTTTGCATAAATTTTGCATGAAGGCCCTGCACGTACTGGGATGACTATTCACAGTTGCTTTTCGTAAGTAGTAGATCAGGTGAACAAATAGTGCAGGAAGTCTGTTAGCTGCTGACATTGTAGTAAACTGTTGATGTGATGTTCTCTGAGTAGCAGAAAGGTGCTCAAAGTAGTGGCAGCAACTGGATGCACCATTAACATTGGCAATGCATTTTTTGAGAAGGAGAAAGAGGGAAATAGGTTGTAGGGTACTTTTCCTGTCTTTTAGGGGATGCTGTTCACTTGCAATATCTGCTGCCTTTTTAATATCTATGCTAATAGGTATCAGGCCTTTCATTTCTGGAATTTGAGTGAGGAAAACATTATTTCTCTTGTGGAACAGAAGGCAGCGTCTTGCTAAAATCATTCTTGAGGACCGTGTTCCGTAAGCTCAGTCTGACTTATTTTGCTTTCCTACCACCGCAGTGTCTTCAGTGTATTTCCTCCTGAGAAAGCCGCGTGTATCTCAAATTTGGAAGAAGCAAATTTTGGAGGCAAATTGGGGGATCTCAGCTGCCCAGCAATGTCTGAATCGCACTGTGTGGGCAGGCAGGGAACTGTGGTTGATATGTGACAGAGGGTCATCTGATTCTTGAACTGCTTGAACTCAAGCATCTTTGTTGTGTGGCTGTTTTCTGATCGTTCTTTGTTTAGTGGGGACATACTGCAGTAGTTGTTCTATCTTCATCTGGAAAACCTATGGAATTCATTGTGAATGTGCAGCTTCTGGGACTTTAAGCTTGTCTTAAGTGCTCTGACATGTTTCTCAGTTCTCACATCCTTTTAAAGACCTCTGCCTTTCTTTCCACCTTTCCACTTCCTGACTCCCCAGTTGACATCTTTCATTTGTACTGGCCAGAGCAAAGTGGCAAAAACATAATCTAAACTGTTTCTGAGTCTACACCACCAATTAAAAGCAGGTACTAATTGATGCCAGTGATCAGGGATGTATAATTCCTCTACTTTAAAATGTTTTCTGGTAGCAAACTGGATTTTTGCTTGTAGACTTGTAGCAGGAATATGGTTAGGCAGTTTCAGAGGCCTCGTGGAAGTACACTGTTGCATGCTTAAAAATGTTGTTTGTCTGTTCTGTGAAAGATGTCATGATAAATGGGTAGAACACTGAAGAAATACATGTTCACTAAGTGCATTGAGTAGATGGAAGACAAAGCTAGGCTACAGAATGGCACTAGGGTATGCGAGTCTTCCATTTTGGAAGAATATTCCTGAAGCAATATGTAAAAAAGTGATATTATTCAGAGCTAAGCTAAGCTGTCAGTTGTGTTTCTTGGAAGACAGATGCTTTGAGCTACGTAAGTAATAAAGTTGTCTTGCATTTATTGCCCACTAGTGCAAAAACGGTAACTTAGTGCTCTGCCTATTTCCAGGAGTTCAAGTGATTCATGTAGCAAAATATAATGCTTTAGATGTGTGAGGACAGGAAATTATCTTTGCCATGTGTGCTTTGAGTTTAAGGGAGAAAAGACAGTCAACTCAGAATGGATTACTGGGTAATTATCCTGTTTGCAGAAAAGGTTTTCTCAAGGTTAGACACACGAGAAATGAACTTTCGTCTGACATCCTTTGAAGGTCCTGAAATTCCACAGGAAGCAGTAATTACTTATTTTCTTCTTACCTTACTGCTTTTTTTGTTTACAAAAATAATTCCTTTCTTTTTTTTAATGCCATAATCATGCAGTTCAATAATAAAGTTAGGTTAAGTGTGGACATGTGGGAAGATTACAGGAATTTGGAATTAAGACCACTGTTCATTTGAAGTTAGTTAAACTTATAATTGCTGTTGAAAAACAATTAATGATATTAAACTTATTAGTGAAAAGTGAAAGTTGAAAAGGATTTACTTGTGATTTTAGAAAACTGAGTCATATAGTTTAATCAAGAATAGGGAGTGACATGTCTTTAAATATCGGAGGCAGTCCACTGACAAAGAATTGGGACAGTAAAGGTGATTATATGGAAGAACACGCACGTGCTTTTTACAAGTATAGTGTTTTCCTAACAGAGGTAGTGGAAGCCTTATTTATCACTTGGGGCCTTTAAAAAGGATTAATCAGTAGCGAATTAATGATGTGAAATTTGGCACCTAAATCTGATGATGTAGTTCCACGAGCATTTTGAATGAGCATATGCCAATATTGCTGTGAAAGAGGCTTGTTCCATCTTTCATGCATTTCCTCTTGCTTTTGTGCTGCCAGGAGCATCTGAGTGGCTGTGCAGTGAATTGAATCAGGGAACATGTGTGCATTAAAACTATTATTTTCCTGTTGTTGGTAGTCTAGGTCACACCTGGATCGTTTCCTTTCTCAGGCTTGTTATACAGAGGTGGGGATGGATAGGTGGTAAGGAAAGAGTTGTGCTCTGTTTTGAAAAAAGCATTGGCTTAAACTGGATCTACAGTAGGAGTATCTTGATCTATTCCTTTGTATTTTCACCCCGTTTCTGTCTAATCATTAAGGAGAGTTTATATCCAGTCTTCTCTAGTAATATAACTCAAAAAAAATGAAATAAGAATTGTTTGCGTGTGTTACCTGCTGTGGCACATGCACATATAATTTGGTTCTAAATAGGGACGTACTAAACGTTGTCGTAACGTATTTTTTTATGAATGCAGTATTTGATACATGCTGTGTTTGATGGTGCTGTACAAAGAAGCCTGCTGTTTGGGAAGAAATTGGTGAACTTTCCCAATGTGAGGACAGAGAGAAGACAATGTGCCACATAGAGTGTTACTTGTGAGGTTTTGAGTCAGGAAGTGCAAGGAACCTCCAGATACGAGGTATAGAAACCCTGAGAATCCAGCAAGATATATAAGAGAATTTTATGTCTATTTTGAGTCCTCATGCAGTCAAAACTGTATTTATAGCACTTGTTTTTGTCATAAAGTTTCTGGAGTCTGCTCCTGCTAGCAGTGGAAACCAGCTGATGTCATACTGTGCCTTCCAGGAAAAGTGAGTGGAAAGAATTGATGGAGAAGTGCGTGAGTGAAGAACGTCTGAAAATACGTGCATAAAACTACAAGCAAGTACTAAGTCTAGTTCTTGGCAAAGTGCATCGACACTCTTGATCCTTCCCACCCCCTTCTCCCCCCACCCAGCTCAAGTCTAAGATTGGGTGACAAGTTCAGCCTTGTACAGCAAGGAGGGTTTCTGAGGCCTGGGGAAGAGAGAGGAGCAAGCGAAGCTGCACTACCACAAGAGCCAGTGAGCATCAGTCACCGCAGGTGAGCAGCCTGGAGGAGGTGTTTCAGGGTCACAAAATGAGCCATGAGGATAGTTTGGAGTAAAAAGCTGCTGATATCAGTAGGAAAGGTTCTATTAGTCATCTTTAGATGTTCGTAAGTAAGAATGAAAGTTAGGCTTTTCCAGACAGAGAAAAGTTCATCTTAAGTGTGGCATTACATTTGTGAATGGTCTTCAGGCAAAAATAATGCTGCACGGTGCTGCACGTGTTTACGCGTTGATGTGTTTTCAGTAGGTACTAGGTTGTAAATTAATGCAGAATTTTTTTATGTTTTTTACAATGATTTGTATTGCTTCAGATACTATATAACGGTATTGAAGAGGGGGGTAAATATTGCAAAAAAGAAACCAAAGTGTATACAAATGATGCTGTAAATGAGGACAATTGAGGAACCTTCAGAGAGCTGGAGTAGAAGCTTAGGAAGAACTGCTTTGCAGTGAAATGGTTAGATTTTATTTTATTTGGATTTTGAACAGAAGTCAGGACATTCTTAAGTTAATATTTCCACAGCAATGCCAGTGTTTGCGTCTGATGAAGAAAAAGAAATACTATGAAATATTTTTTAAAGCTTCAGGTCTACAGACCCAATATTAAATCTCTTGAAGTGTTAATGAAAATCATTTGCTGTTGAAAGTAATTTGAATCAATATTCATTGCTTAAAATAGAGCATTGACTCCAGTTCATTGCAGATGTAAATGAGTGTAATTTGAGACTTGCATACCTTTACTTCTGCAAAGGATTTGACCGTGTACATATTACAAACAAAAATAATAATAATTGAGCATATTTTTACTCTTTGGTTTGCAGGCGTGGCAATGGCAGATTCTGCACAGTAGAGTTCATGGCAAGTATTTGTCTAATATAAGCCAAGCAAGAGACACATACAAGCTTAAGGTAAATCAGTCTTTCTTAGTTGTGCTTCTTCAAAATAAAATACAAATGTTTATACTTAAACATTTTGCAAATGCAGAATTTCAGGCCTACTAGAATTTTGTATCCAGTTTGATTCTGATCTTTCAAAATTGGGACACCTCAAAATTATTTTCCGTCTGAGGCTGTCAGTAAATGCTGGAAATGGTCATATGTACTGTGTCCTCTTTTAGTATTTTAGGTGTAATAGTACAGAATAGCAATTGCGTTTGAGGATCTTTGTGAGGAGGCGTGCAATACAGCTTTCGTCTCTGGATGGGATATTCTCTTTTGTTCAGTCAAAAGAAAGACGTGTATGTACCTTGATACCATCATAAAAGACTTTAATGCAGAGCTGTGTAAACTCTGTCTGAATGCTGCAGGGGGATGATTTTCCCACTGAGGTATTTCATCTTGCCTTTAATGATAGGTAAGTGAAAGTGTTAGTATTTGAATCTTGTAGCTGAGACGGATGGGGTTGTTAAAGTTCAGCTAGTGTTGTTGCTTCTAGAAGTAGGCTTAGCGGTTAAACTGAGAATATTGTTTCTGTTCACCTCGATCTTTTACCCAAAAGAAGGCATAAAACTGTGCTACATTTGATAGGTCTTCCTGTGGTGTGCACAGTATCTATAAAGCAAAACATGAATGCCTATTTTCTGAATGTTTTGGATCCTCATCCAAAAAGTAAATAAAATGTCGCCTTGGTGTGTACCTTGTGTATTTGCAACTCTTCAGATATTTTGAGAGTCTATGAATGCCATAATCTGGAAGGATATAGCAAGCTTAAATCTTTTGTTGGTGAGATTTTTTTTTTTTTATTAACAGATAAAGGTTTTGTGGAAACTTTTTTTAATGAAGGTTATTGCTAGATATTTAGCCGAGATGCAGCTGTAACAAGGTGATGATACTCTCTGACTTCTATTAAACACATTCTGTCACTAGTTCTCAAAATATCTTTTCACACAGAGAACAAAGAAGATGATCATACAGTACGAATGGAAACTCTTAGGACTATGAGGTGACTTGTCCAGTGCTATTGAGTCCAATAGTAATAGAACTCCGGTGTTCTAAGCCCCAGTCTCATGTTTTCAACAGTAGACCAGAGGATTGTTTTGCATTCTCAAATTGTGTCTCTTGGCACTTTGATTATGAGTCGTAAGACTAATGATTGATCTTGGGAATGTTTAAGCTGTAATTGCTGACTGGGAACAGAACAGACATTGCTGATAATTATATACATCCCAAATCTTAAGTATTTTTTGATGTTCTGGTGACAGTAACTTGAAGCATGACATTTAAAATGTTTTCATCTCTTTTTTTTTTTTCTTTGTCTTAATCTGCAGTGGTACCAAAGTGTGCACCTCTTCTGTTCTTCATTCTGTTCTTCCTATTATGTCTTAAATTGAACAAACAATTTCTGGTAGTCAAACGTTCTGTTGTAACTCAACTGATCTACCTCTTAACTGTACAGATTGTCTGCTAACCTGTATGCACATTTGCACTTGCGCTGGCAACACAGAGCAAAACAGTGTTTGACAGCTCTGTCTGCAAAAATAAAGTGAGCAGGCGCAGTGACTAGGAGCTGTTGCCTTGCAGTGAGCAAGTAGCTGCTGGTGCTGGGAGGTTTGGGTGGTGTAAAGATTTCAGGAGAAGATGGACATTTCTCAGATGAGAAAGTGTGGCTGCTTCCTTGGTAAGGTTTTGGCGCTATAGGAGTTTCTCATCGCTATCTCTGTTGTCTTGCTGTCTCCTAAGTAACGTTTACTAGGAAGCGACACAATTCCTGTGGGTTGTGGCCTAAGCTGTCAGCAATTGAAACGTTGTCTGATTTGTATAGGCCTCTCTATTTGTCATCTGACTTACCTCGTGCACTTGCTCCTTCACTCTCTGATGCATCATTATCTCCCTCCTGCACTTCCTCCAGTGAAACAGTTGTTTTTACATTTCCAAGTTTTTATTATTGGTCATATTGGTACTTAAAAGTATGTAAATCCACAGTGAGTCCAGACTGAATGCTGATTTATGTGAGAGACTGTCGATGCCAGGATATATCTGAAGTTGAGCTACTATTTTATCTGTTAGCCTCTTTAATTGTCAGTGGTAATCTTGATATCCCACAAACATTAATTCCTGGAAAGTGTAATGAGAAATCAGAACTAACTGGTCTAGACAAGTGCTGACCGTGACAGTAATTTCATTGATCAGAATCCATTAAATGATCTGATACTCTCTTACAGATGGTCCTGGGCCCTGGTGAGACTGAAGTATTGCCACCAAGTATTAAAGCACTAGATTTATTGGGCTCATATCCATTGTGTAGTAGTTAGTGGCTAGAGACACTTGTTTTTATTACCAGCTGCAGTTCTATTTATATTATATTGCATACCAGAAGTTACAACAATTTGTTCACCAGCAGGAGTGTATTTTGTCACTCTTAGATCTGGCCGGGCTAAGTGTCAAATCTTAGTGTTAAACCTTCATTTTTCTACATGGATTTGTCAGGTGGTGTCATAGTTCTTCCCAACTTTGTACAGAAGAAGTTGAAGGTGACGTATGTACTCAGATACAGCACTTCAGTTGGGGGGCAACTTCAGGAAAAATCTTCGTTGCAAAAACTGTGATGAGATGTCCCAACTTACACCTGTTAATTGTTTTGCTGTCCCCACTAAGAACCTACACTTAATGCAACTGTGAAAACAGTTCACTTTCAGTACCCAGTGCTGGGCTGGGGTGAATCTGCAGTTTGCACAAAAGCTTACTGCCATGTCGGTTAATTACAGAAACTGCTATGCTACACTCATTGCTGGCAGCATGCCAGCTGTATATACCTTCATCTGAGATATCCACGTCCTGATTTCTTCTGAGAAGAAATGTAGTTGTCGGATTCTTTGGCCTTTGGGCCAGGTTTGTCTGATGTATAAAGTATTCGGTTTATTTATGTTCTGCATGAAATTAAATGAACCATACCAGAACAATTTTGTTTTGAGAAACATTTATGATTTAAGAGCTTTCTCCCAGGATTTCTACAAGTGGTTTTCAGATTTGCTGCTTGCTTTTTAAAGTTTTTATTGTCTTGGATTTTGCCTTTGATTCAGCAAGGTGTGTTTTTTTTTCCTAAAGGTATCCAAGAATTATGGGTTCCTTTGGGTATGTTAGCTGTGCTTTTGGTTCCTTTGAAGTTGTAAATTAATTCTCTAGAGTGTTATATGTGCAAAGGGAAGATGTTCTTTTTAACATTAAAAAGTTGTTTACCAGTATATTTTTAAGCATTGACAAGATCAATGAGCTGTGTATTTCTTTTTTTTCTGAAAGCTCATTATCACAGAAATATAACTCAGCATTTATGACAACTTCCATAGGGCTTAAATATCTGGCAAAGACTGGGTTTAAAAGGCAGAAAACAAAAATTTTGTGTTACATGATGTTTTGAAGCCAGGTCTGTTACCAGGAATCTGGGACTGTTTTCTGGCCATAAACAAATATTCTTTAATTAAACTTAAAAAAAGCAGAGGAATGTGGGTGAGGTGGAAGGAGGTGTCCTCAGGTAACGTGTTTACCTGAATCACTAGTAGGAGCTTCATAACGCAGAACGTTATTGTGAAACAGAACAAAAATAAGTATGTAAAGTGTTCCCTGACCAATAGTCAGTCTTATTCTAGTAATATTCAGTAATATTCTAGGAAAGATAAATTCATAATTTTGAAAATATGCATTTCAGATAATTGAATTATGTTTCTCAGTATTCATGGATTGATTTTTATTGCTCTTATCTAGTATTGTAAGAAAATTTTGTGGTTATTATTGTGTCTAGGATTCTGTGTTCCTGTAGAGAGTATAATAGTTTATTAAATCAGTTGAACAAATTAGGAAGAAATTAGAACAATTGAAAATTACTACAAAACAGTGATAAAAAATTCTCAAGACATCTCCCTCTGGAAAAGAGGGCATGAGTACATGTGATAAATATCCAAGTGTATTACAAGACAGGTTGGAAGAGGGTATGAATCACTTATCCACACTTCTCAGAGGATATAGAACAAAGATTGTGAAGGGGCCTGTAAAGCAATCAAAATGTGGGAACTCAGCCTTGGATAACTCTTCTTGCAGATAGATGCAATTTTTAGTTTGGTACTGATAAGTAAACGGTTTTGGGTTTTTTTGTAAAATACTGCTAGACTACCAAGAGTGTAGTTCTGCAGAATACCTAGGAGGAAGCAGAGAAGAAATTCTTAAAAAAAACAAAACCAAAACACACCCCACCAAAAGAGCCCCTTAAAAAAATCTAACATTTGTGTTTAAATATACGCTATCTTGTGTTGTGGGTCAATTACTGAATCTTCAAAGAGAGACCCCGTATCGCAGAGTAGCATCCTCCACTTATGAGGTGCTATTAGAGAAAGTTTTTACATTTCCTCGTCGATGATTTGCTTAAGACATAGAAATAACATTTTTTATCTTGCGTTGTTAGTTCTTTGTGTTCCCTAGTTCAGAGCTTTTTCATACACTTCCATCTATGCTGTCTTACATTAGAGTTTCTATCTTCAGGTTCACTGTCATGTGTTAGTGCTGCCTCGGTCAAAAAAATGTAGTATAGGAGTTCAGGATTGTGGGTACTGCTGTTGGTAACTCTGCTTCTGTCGTGAGAGCCACAAAGCCAGACAGAAGAATTACTTCACTCTGAGGGTGACAGAGCACTGGAACAGGCTGCCCAGGGAGGTGGTGGATTCTCCTTCTCTGGAGATATTCAAGACCCGCCTGGACAACGTCCTCTGCAGCCTGCTGTAGGTGACCCTGCTTTGGCAGGAGGGTTGGACTAGATGACCCACAGAGGTCACTTCCAGCCCCTAACATTCTGTGATTCTATGAATGTTATTAGGAAGCTACAAGACTGCTGTTTTCAGCCATGTTGTGTTTGCAGTCCTTTCTTTTGCACCCTTACATTTATTCGCTGTATTTTTGAAATATGCAACTTTATTTTCGAGTCTAATGAGGGTTGTTAACACCTGATGATGACTTCTGTTATTAGAAATGTGCTTTACTTTCATAGCCCTCAGCATTTTACAAGATGGAGTTCGTGTTGTAATAATTGGTATTAGCTGATTTTAACTCTGGAGTACTCAATGTCTGTTTTTTCCTTATCTTTTAGAGCGAAGGCTGGAACGGCTAGAGGGAGGTGCGTAGCTGCAGGTATGGACCAACTAGTTTGTATTCCTCACTCGAGTATCAGAGCTTCCTTTCAAAGCTTTAGAGAGAAGGTGGTTTTACTTGCAATGATGAAAGCGGTCATTTTTTCTTAGCTGATTAGGAAAACTGAGGCACATATACTGTTTCTCTTTTGACTCTAGAGTCTTGGAAAGTTTAGATATTTTTCAGAAACATACTCTCTGACATTTTGATTGTGATCCTGCATGTGTAGCTTAAAAGCTAGTGAAGTTTTGCAGGTGGCTGCTTGTCCAAAATATGCAGCAGGAGTCTCAGCTTTGATTTGGAGACAACAAAATAACAACTCGTTTGCGTTTCTTCTGTGGCAGGAGTGATGCTGGAGCTTCCCTTGTTGCATCCGTTAGTCTTTTCTACCCTACAATGTATGTGATACCTTGAATTGTTTGCCTATCCAGGGATACCACGTCCCATTCTGATCTCCTCCACTCTGCTCATGGACAATCCTGGAACTATACCTTTGCAGCCGTGTGCCAAGAGCCAGGGGAAATCATGCCTTATCTAAGTTGATGCAGTATGTAGAAATTATTATTGCAGTGATTATGATTTTAGCTGCATAGCGTGCTCTCCTGGAGCTGTCTGAGCTGCATTTGAACTCTGTTCAGGTAACATCTAACAAAAAGCTTTAATTTGGATGAAATGAGAGAGAAATAGTGGGTGAATTTTTAATGTAGTATAATATTAACTGATTCTTGTTTGTATCTGGTATTATTAGTAGAAACTATTTGAGGTTAAAGGACTCCAAAATGGCTTGCATGGCTCTTCTAATGTCTACAAAGGACGATGGAACTGGAGACTGATTGCTTTGTTTAGTCCAAAAGGTCTCTTGAAACTTAACAGGGAATGGAGAAAAAGCCTCTATCATAATTCAGGAAGATTTTTAAACAGGTTGGTCTGCTATTCTAAGACATTTCAGTAAGGAGAGGTTTTAAAATCATTTAAGAATATGCTAAGAATATACAGTTTGTTCCTTCGAGTTAAGATTACATGTTACACTTCTTAAGTAAACAGAGCAACTGACCAGTTCTTACTTTAAGGTTTTACTTTACACATGCACAAGGTATGTTGCTTGCAATAAACCTTAGTTAAAGGTATTTTTTGTTTGCTGCAGTTCTTGTCTAGGTGATACAAGAATCTTCATATGTGGTATTGTCCTGGAATTGTATAGCTGGTTTTGTAGTGCTTTGTGGCCTCTTCAGCTTGAAGGCAAGCAGACTGTTCAGAGCTTTCCAGGACCTAGTGGATTTCCAGCTGCTTACCAGAAGAGTAAGTTCTGGCTCTGTTTTAGTGGCAGAAAACTAACACAAAATGTGTAGTTCATTCCTCGAAAATCTCCCTAGCAAATATTACAGAGGTGACAAAATGTTTGTTTCTAGTGCATCTTTTTGACTAAGTGCAGATTCATATAATGTAGGAGAAGACAGTAAAATACAGGCCTATTTGAAACCAGATTTCTGGGTCTTGTGTTTGTATGTTTTTGTATTTACAAAGTAAAACAGCTGAAGGAGAACTAGACTATTCTGTTCCATTGAATTGCTTGCAGGGTTTTTTCTTACATAAAAGCTGAAATACCTGAAGGTAAACTTCTGGCCAATCTTTGGGGAAAAAAAAAAAAAAAAAGGCAGTTTATTTTTGTAAGCTCAGAGGCAACATTTGGGGAGAGAGAGAGGGGAAAGGCGGTGTAAGCAGATCTGTACCTCTGCTTTCAGGGCATGAAAGGTTGCAAGCATTAGTATTCTTACTCTCTTTTACTGAAGATTTAAGTGTTGAAGTGCGATTTATCATCCATACTTTCTGTGTGTCTCACAGTCTGAATTCAGTCAATAAACGAAAGAGAGGGAAACCCTCAAACTTTGCTGCTGCCTTAAATGTTCCATCCTGTCTCCTGTTAGTAGTTCTCTGTCGTTTCACAGGATAGAGATGCATGTCCTCACTTCTTATACTCTCATTTCCTGCCTTGTCTCCTGTTCTGTGTCATACTACTGCCTTTATTTCCTCTTACTATTGTTGTGACCAAGCCATTCTTCCTACCTTCTAAAGAATATTTCTTTTTTTATCTACAGTGCCAAAGTATTTACAGGTCTTTCAGATCTGTCTGAGGTTTCCGTAGTTTGTCTCTAGCAAAATATAAGCATTGTTGTGTTGTAGCACTCTGATAAAGAAAACTCAAGACGATTCCCAAACTACATCTGCTGGAATGTTGGTGGATGAAAAAATAATAACTTCTAGCTGAAATTTTCTTTTGCATACCTTCCCGTAGAGCTTAAGCAGTACCTGAAATATGCATTTCACATCTTTCTACCAAAAAAAAAAGCAAACCAAAACCAAACCACATCCTACCTATAAGGATAAAAGGATTACATATTTTACATTTTTTTTCATTGTTATTGTTTTTGATGTTTATATGTCTTCATAGAATGAGGGGAGGAAACCTATATGCTTCTGCTTTAAAAGCAATTGCCCAGGGATTCCTACATCATATGAATTATTAATTGTAAATGTCTTGCGAAGAGGGATAAACATGTGATGATTACTCTTTGTCTTTGGTTTGCCATAATTAATTATTATAGAGAGCCTGCATTAAGGGTTATTGTTATCTGTTCTACAAGTGCAGATGCTCCAGTAGGTTTGCATTAATTGTTCATTATGCATTAATTGTTTCAAATTCACTATTCGATCTTCTGGCCATTTGTTCATCTGCTTATTTGCTTCCTGTCTAGTATCTTGCATCCAGTGTCTTCTCAGCCAGGCCTTTTCTGTCTTCTTTGCATCACAAGAAGTTTTACTGTGTTGTGGTTTGGGGTTTTTTTTAAATTTGCTAGTACTGCTGAGAAATAGCTGATAATGCTGACTTTTGTCTCTGTTCACTTAGTCTGAAAAAAGTGAGGAAATATGCAAGATAAAGAAACAAAATTTATCTAGGAAAGACAGAAATTTGATATACATTTCAGATCACTGTTCTGAAGGTCACAATTGGGAACTTTAATTACAAAATTTGAGTCTAAAGCTAGCAGAAGAAAATGTCTTGCACTGTAAGAGAAAGGCAACAATCCAGGTACCTCTCTTGTTATATTTCTGTGAAGATTAATGGAACTGTTCAGTGTATCATTGAGGAACAAGTATAAGGAGGAGATAATTGAACACCAAACAGAGGATGGTGTTTCCAGGAAAATATTTTCATTTTAAGATTTTGCTTGCATGGACATATTTTTTATTTATTTCACTGTGCTGATATAGTAGACTATTATGCTAATGCTGCACAGGTACTCTCCTTGAAAACAGGATGGGCATATACTGGCTGCCTTTGGAAAAATCCAGGTAAATACTAGCTGAAGTTGTCTGTCACTTTGTAAATGGCACTGCTGCAAACTGTGATATTTGAAGTTCTTTGGAGTTTCTGCTTATGTGTAAAAAAGAGCTAATTAGATACAGATTCTTGAAACAAGAGTTGTGATATACCTCAAAATAATGCAAAAATGTTTGAGTAATCTTAAACCAGAGAGCTCTGGAGGCTATCAGCTTGCTTGTTCCTCGTTGCTGTGGGGTAATGAGAGATTTTATGGTTGGAGATGGGTGTTGGAGGTCATTGTCAAGAAGTGGTTTCACGGCCAGTCTAATCCATTTTTTTCTCTTTTTGGTAATGCCTGTGCAAGCCTTTGTAGTATTACTGAAGTAGCAGATGCAGCTGCAGCAGGTCAAGCACTGGGTTAGCAGCTTCATGCTGCTGTGTTAGCTGACAACTGTGCACTAAGAAAGTAAAACTCAGGGTAGCATCGTGCCAGCTGTTCTGCCCTAGAGAAGCAGGCCATTGTCTGCAGAGCTGCAGGTCGCTCACATTGCAGAATTCCAATACGTTCAGCCCTATCCATATATTCACAGCACGCTCGTTTCCCCTCTCAGGCAAACAGATGAAGAGGCAATGTGTCAGAGGCAGATGAGACAAACGTTGAAGAAGTTTGGAGGCCGCTGCCTTTAAGTTTATGAACGTCATTCGCGTGCTATAAGAGGGTCTTAAGACTGATAATTCAGCAACTTCTGCATTCTTGTTACACGTCCTGTTACGAGCAGTTACTGACAGAGGAGGACCTAGCTGCAGGTTTTTTGGCTTCTCAGATTTGAACAGATGTTGTAACCTGTTTCCTGGTAGATAAGCTCTCATATTGCAGAGCTACTGTATGCCATTTAGAGTTAAGTTGTCCTCAGGAGTGAGCCAGATACCAAGTATAGCACAGATTGAATTTGTTCATCAGTTATATGATGGCATATTGAAAGCAATTGCAAGGTATTTTAAAAAGAGGGGGAAGTATATACTGGTTACTATCTGTGCTGTAACATTTCCTGAAGTCCAGAGGTGTGGTTTTGGGGTTTTGGAGTTTTTTTTTGTGGTATAGTTGCGAGTGAGGGGTGGGGGTGTTGGTGTGACTTACTAAAGCAATTGAATATGGTGCTGATAATAGCTGAGCATTTTTTAATTAGCATTTACGTAGTAGGTGTATGGTTCAGTTCTTGAGTAGTTTTAACAGGGCAACACTTCTTTTTTTCCATAGTACTTGTTTTGTCCCAACACAAATGCATAGGCATACCACTGCTTTTTGGCATGTTCCAGACCTATCGTTGCCATTCACAAAGGCTAATAATTTATAGCGTTTGTTTTCACCACAAAACTGCCTCAGTGGTGTCTCAGCCTCTCTGTTTTCAGCTCAGGAGAATCTAACCTGTTGTGGTTTGAGTGGTAGTCTCTGGTGGGTCTCTTCCAAGTACGTGTCCAGTCTGTTCTTGCACCTGTGTAAGCTTATTGCATCAGCACTGTCCTGCCAGCAAGGAGTTCCAGAAATTCACTGCCCTTTGTATGAAATGCCGTCTCCTTTCCTCATCAGAGGGGGAATGCTGTTGTATCAGTCATTAAGATTTTACTTACTTAGCTGTCATTTGAAAAGTTAATTAAGGGGATACTATCTGCTTAAGAAGTTAATAGCCACACATGACGTATTACAGTTGATATGTGCATTCACTTCATTGTCCCTCTTGCTTTTATTTCAAATAACAAGCATCTAGACTAATCAAACGAACATGTGGCAGTCAAAGCAGAACTATTTAGCATCACATTGGTATGTGGACAAGACTGTAGATACAAGTCTTCCTTACTTGTTTTTGCTGTTACGTTAAGGTCAAAGATGCTTCTATCAGAGTACTAGTTGATTCCTGGATTTTACTGTTTATACTTCCAGCAAAATGATGGCTTAGTCGCTGGCCTGTCTAAAGACCTGGTGTTCTAGACTACTTTGCTAGTGCCCTTTGAAGTGCCTTAGCACTAATGCATGCAGCATGGGGAGCAAACAGGAAGAGCTGGATGTCTTTGTGCAGTCTGTGCTCTGATCTAGAAGTATTTTGATTAATAGAAATAATACATATCTGCTGCAGAGAGCTCAGGATTTTTATTGACCTGTTTTTAAAGGAAACAATACACAAGCCTTATACTGTCATTCCTTCCTGAAAACTTTTGAATCCACTGTTCAAATAAATTTGTCAGAGCAGTAAATGTCTCCAGGCATTAAGTTCCTAATTGTTTAGCATTAAGTAAGGGGGAGGTCAGAACAGAACATTCAGCCCTTACCCTTTGCCCATGGGTGTGCAAGTAGCTCTGAACTAATCTGGCTGTTGGCTGTGGTCTGCACAACTAAACAGGTAGAAGTCACTGAAGGATCTTGAGTCTCATTGGATTTATTGTAAGGAGGCAAGACACATCTGTAGGAACAGGTTTTTTTAGTTCTGCTTTTGGTATGTATTGGCATACTTGTGTTAAGTGTTACCTCTCTAGTGTACACATTTATTGCATAGCAAACAGTATACTTAGCTCTCTGGGTTGCAGGAAAGCATCACTGCATCCTGGTTTGCCCATGTGACATCTGGAAATTGAGGAGCCAAGGGAAATTGCCTGGATTTTTGCATCAGATTGGTACAGAGCTGGGAACAGAGACTTCTTTTCTACCACAGCTTGCAATCCCTTGATGCCTCTCTGAAACAGCATGTTCAAGCGATAGGTCTTTTCTGACCAGCTTACTTCAGAACCCCCTTATACAACAGATTTACAGTGGTATAGGACTTTATATACTGTTTTGCCACCTCATAAGTGTGATCTCAGTTGCTACAGAGAAACAGTAGCTTTTGTGGTTTTAATCCAAACAACATCTTCCGGATCTATTTTCACATGAAGATTTTGTGCTGGATGTGTTGATTTAGAAAGGCAAAAAGTTGTGACTAAGGAACTTCAGAACTACCACTCTGGATACAGTCTGCTTTGTGGTTTCCTTCGGATAATGCCTAGTACTATGCATTAGACAAATGGATCTAAAATCTTGATAGGTTTGAAGATGAGGTTACTTAGTTGTTCTTCCTAATGTTAGCTAGAAGGTGGTAGTTCTTAGGTGCAGTATTTTGATGCATATAGCCCATGGGTTATCTGTTTAAAAAAAAAACAGTTAGGATTTACATACATGTGCAGTAAGCAGAAGTGGAAAAATAAATCCCTGCAAGCATCCAGTTCCTCTCAAAGCCTTTTGACAGG
>Ga0181612_135441_pt1 | contig 22764 bp, 11 predicted proteins | sample HoacroProtozoa21_FD_119630 | JGI IMG/M metagenome (GOLD analysis project Ga0181612, IMG submission 119630) | Hoatzin crop microbial communities from Cojedes, Venezuel. Combined Assembly of Gp0051906, Gp0051904, Gp0051908
GATGCCCAGGTCCCTCTCCGGGCCTCTCTCTTTCTTTCAGGGAAGAAAGTCCCTGGGTGTGACAGGGCTACTTTTTCAGGCTAGAAGGTCAGCTGGGGTGGAGCACAACTGCGAAGGGGCTGTGGGCTTTAGGGAGCACAAAGCAGTAAGTAACAGACATACAGCTGTTTATCCCTTGTTCTGGGTGACTTCTACTATTTGAAGACATGGATTGGGGCAGGGTGGTGGTGGTGTTGAGGAGGTCGCTGGCTGCTAACTGTACTCCAAGGCCATTTGGGTCTGCTGAGGATCATGGAGGCTGCCCTGCAGTGTGTAAACTAAGTCTGGGGCTAGAAAGTCAAATGGCAGGATCCTGTCCCAGGAAAAGGCACATTCCTGATGGAAGAGGTGCACTTGGAAAGAATCAGAGATGATTCAGTGATAAGACTAGTGCAGTAGCAGTGGTATTTAGTATCTGTAACTCTCTGAAGAGATTAGGCAGTGCTGTGCTTATTCCACAATCCATTCACAATAGGAAACTAAAGGTATGATGAGCATGTGCACATACATATTCTGAAGCAGAGGTCTTAGGTGGTGCCATGAAGAATGAGGAATATTGTGAAAAACACTGTAGAAGATTGTGGCAATAGGCAAGAATTTCTGAAGGTGAGATCTTTCAAATTGCGTGCTGGTTATGGAGAAGAGGTAATGGAAATCAAATTATGGTACTGAGCAGGGTTTTATTAGTAAGTGTACCGTTGGAGTAGTCTCTTGCACAAATATTTAAGCTAGATGGTCAAGTGGACACTGAACAGTATGACAGCATTCTTTCAGAAAGAAGTGCCAGAATAAGTAGCATGAAGATCAGGAGACGAAGCGAGTCAAATGAAGCAGGCTGAGATAAACACACTAAATAGGAAACTACTTTTAAATAACCATAAATGACCATTGCCTTAAACCGCAAGGGTGAGGCTCAGGGCAAGCAGTGACTCAGAGGCGAGAGGGAACTTAACAGTACTGATTTTTTTTTTTTTTTTTCTGTAATTAAGGAATGGCAGGTAAACTTGTGAAGTTCTTCTCTGTGAGGTATGCTATATGCCTTTGTGCTTATACATTTCACGCGTTGGCAGCGCTGCCGGCTATCACGTGTGGGTCTGCGTGGGTTATAACTACTCTTGCCAAGGGAGCAGGGTTAACCTCCAGGGTGCGGCTGGTCAGGGTCTGTGCCTTCAGTGCCTTCAGCTCCTAAAAAACACAGCGATGAAGCTTTTCATCTGAAGGCTTTCATGAGAAAAGAAGCAGGATTCAAGAAATCTACCCTTATTTCTTCTGCAGAAAAGTCAATGAATAATATATTATGCTCAATATACTTTTCCTGCCAGCAGTGTAGGTTTTCTTTCAATTTATGTCTGGTTTCTGTGTGTTGATAATACTGCAGTTGTCAGCCCAACCATGGTGATTTGCCTCACTGATGATGTATCATATAAATCATTAATGGGAGTGGATTTTTTCATGTTAAGGCAATGTGCCTCCTTACCACAGATGCCGTATTTCTAGTGATTCAGACTGAGCATCGAAACAGATCTGTAATTCCTCTTCTGATGCTAAGTCATTAATGTCTTTGTTCCTGCTTAGTTCACTTCTCTTTTTCTTAATGCTCTTACTGTTCCCTACAGGTGTTTAATATACTTAAAAAGCTGTAATAAAGTTGTCAGGTGATACTTGTTCCTTTTCAAAGACCCTAAAGGGAACTTAGCTCTTAACTCATTTATTTATTTATTTATTTATTCATGTGGCTCTGCATTGTTCCTGGAGCACAGCAGACCATTTCAGAAACAGCAATAGTGTGGCAAAAAAGGTACAAAATATATGCAAGCTGAACTCCAGTGAACTCTGTGCCTTCTGTGTTTTGTTTCTCTTCTTTTTCATTAAGTTGCTTTCTTACCTTCTTCCTCTAACCAAACCCTTTAAAAACACCTTGGTGGAGTTTCCTTGTTTTATCAATTACAGACCCGCTGTGTTCTCAGCACTACTGTTAAAATAATGTTTTTGATAGAGTTGCTCGTTATTGCAGAAGTGACCTTTCAACACTGGTAAAATTAGGGCAGCCTCGAAGGTCAGCGTGAACAATTCACTGAAGCAGCTTCACTTCAAACTGGTTTCTCCCTTCCTTGGATTAAGGCACCAGACAGGCGCGCCATCCCCTTGCTCTCAGCAGACCCCTGCCCCTTACGCTGCTCCAGCCACAGTCCAGCCCCGCTCCAGAGCAGCGCTCGTGACTGGAAGCGCAGCAAGATCTGCTTGCTGCTGTGCTTGGGCACTGCCTAGGGCTGCCTGGTGTTGTAGCTACACGCGACTAAAAGGGCACCGTAACTTAAATACACTCAAGGAAGATGCATCACGCTTTGGCTGGGCAGTATTTGGTGTGTGCAATAGAGATAACTGCAAGCACGGTACTGCCTGGGCGCCTTTCTGTAGTATTCTGGCCCTGGGGGGGGTCTCTAACTACTGTAGAAGCTCAGGTGTGTGCGTGAGTGGATGGATGCTGAGGGGGGAAAAATGTATTCTGGGAAAATGCCACTGCACAGTTATTCTGTACATCATGCAGAAACACTACAACTGTGGCTTAGGCTGGCTGATAGCTGTCTGCAGTCCCGGAGCAGAGGTGGTAACTTACCTGGAGGATCATTCTTCCTTCTCACGCCAGTGCCCTTTTCCCTTTCCCCAGGTAACAGCAGCGGCTTTTTCTTCTGAAAATTTCCCTTGTTTCCACCAGCATTCTCATATAACACTGTGAGTTTTCAGACACAGATCACAACTCTACTGTATGATTTTTACACACAGTCTTCGATGAAATTTTAAAAATCTGATGAGAAAACTCTGTCAACTTTGCAGAACTCAAAATTCATGTGGAGTAATGCTAGCTTGAGTCATTGGCCAGTATATAGGTACTGGGAAGGTTGTTTCCAAAAACTAGTTTAAGAATTATTCTCCTGGTTCTCTGAACTTCAGGAAGATCCAAATGCAGTTTTGGTACTAGTGAGTGGATGAGCTTGCTTACGCACTACACAGACCAGTCTTCTGAGTTAAATCACTAGTTCCGTGCATGTTACCTAGGTCTAACTCACCAATGTGCTGTTAGAAAATGCTCATCTGCTGCTGTATTTTTTCTTTCCCTTACCTTCAGACATGTATATTTGGAAGCTTAATATTTACCTGCTTAAGCAATTGACTGCACTTTAATATTTTTAGTCCTAAATGCCAGATTGCCTGTTTACAACTTAACCTTTTCTTGACCTTGTTCACAGCTTACTTTCTTGACTTATGGCCCTCAGCAGTTTTTCACCACCATTTGGCTCCAGCTGTTCTTATAAAAAGAGACATTTAATTGTACCTCCCCATCAGCCTTAGGACTTGAGAACACTCATCAGTTTTAATCATGTTAGCAATACCCTATATAGAAGAGACAGCAGTTCTTAAAACTTCGTAGTATAATATATTTTCAACCCTATATTTATTAGAATTGCTTATACGGCATTCTTACAGGATTTAAGAAACCACATGGGACAGGAAGGAGTGAGATTTAAAACAGCGGTGGAACTGAGCAAGAAGGATAAGCTTTACGAATAGGATAGGAGGAGAGGTGATAGGTCTTGTTCTGCAAGTGCTGCCATCCTGCAGCTAGAGATTGTCACCATCTCGCATCCTTTTACTTTTGAGCCTTTCAATGGTTAGTTTCATTTGTGTCCTCTGTTCTCCAGTGCAAGAGAATGTGGGGTTTGGCTTTTCAGCGCCACTTGTGACTGTATGGATCTTCATCATATTTTTTTCAATTGTCCTTTTTTCCGACTGAAGAATGTTAAGTCCTTTTCATGCAGAAGGTGTTCCTTCCTTTTGCTTGTCCTCAGCATCTCCCCCTGGACCCCTTCTGCTTATACTATAGTGTTTTGAGAGGAGAGGACCAGGACTGCGCAGAGAATTTAAGTTGTATTTTTACTCTATGATGACTACTTTTTCCTGTTCATTATTCCTTTGTAAGAGTTTTGTGTTTACTTTTCATACGTTTTTTTCTTGTTTGAGACAGTGTTTCCTTGGAACTATGGTGTGTAAGATCTTACTCCTCAATAGTAATCATCAGCCCAAACTCCTTCACTTTGTATTGAAAATTGTGTATATATATGTGTGCATGCCTGAAAGTTTATCCAAATTAGTTTCATTCATATCTACACTAAATTATTTGAGCACATAATGTCCAATAACAGAGTGTGACTAAAACTTTTCTGCAGTTCTTCAAAGTAAGCCCTCATCTTTATTTCCTTGAACAGTTTAATGTATCAACAATCGTATTAATTGTTTTCCTATTAACCACATTTTCTAGATTACTTAAGAGCATATTGAACTGCCCAGATCCTTCCTTTAATGGCAAGAAGCAACTACTAACTCTTACTTTGTTTTCTGTTCTCATAAATAAATAAAGAGCTAATCAGTGAGATCTTCCCACTTCTCCTTTTGGCTGCCCAGTTTCTTTCAGGGCCTTCCAGGTAGACTTTAATTGAGCATCTTCTGGAAACTCACATGGACTCTATCCAACAGACCTTTCTCTGTCCTTTTAGTATTATTTTTTTGGTTGAGGCTGCTGCCTGCAGTAATATTGTTTGTCAGCTCACAAGTAACCCTAGATTTTCTGTATTTTGGCCCCCTGTATTCAGAGCTCTCCAAGTGCTCAATGCTCAGCTGTGTGATAGGGGTAAGAGGCTTTCCAACTGAAAGGCTGGTTAATACAGCTCAGTAATCGGGCAGTTTCTTTTCTTTGTCCATAGCGGGTGAAACTTGGGGAAATTCCCCTCTCCAGCTGGATAGCTTAAAACCTGCAGAAGGAGATGCTGTTATCCACACTCTGCAGTTCAGCAGGATTGTTTAAAGCAATATCAGTGGGAAAAGTTCCAGGTTAGTCTCTGCAGCACAAAAGACCCACTGAGAGCCAGATCTGCGTCCAAGATGTATTCACATTATGCAAGTATTTCCTGTTCAAGATGGCTATTAATCAAACCAGACAACTCTTTTACAGCAAACGCTTTCTATAAAATTCATATTTAGGACGTGGCATAAAGTTACTCCATAAAACCAGTTGCTGAGGGCTTAAAACAGAAATTAAAAAAAAAAAAAAAAAGGATCATCGAGTAAAAAGACTGCTTCTGGAAAGCAGAATTGCATTTAGCTCTTGTATGATCTCATCTTTATGCTTCTCATGATTAATGCTTCACATTTCTACTAAAAGATGACTGTATTCGTTTAACCTTGAAAGCAGGTTCTACAAGAAGGGGAACTTGTGTGATTTTATTTCAAAGGTGCCTTGTTGAGAGTGTAATGCATCCTGCATCATGAAAGATAAGGTCCTTTATTATAACTTGACAAGGGTCATGAAGTTCCATTACTAGATCTCTGCTAATCGTATTTGGACAGGGAAACTGTATTAGGGAGTGTCAGTGACTTTGGCTTGTAAAGACAAAATATACTTTCATCCTGCAAATGACTAGTGCTTTCCTCTTGCTGCCTTGAAACATTGAATTTCGGTGAACAGAAGTCACCTAGGTGATGGGTGACTGCTACTTGGAGAGCAAAACAACCACTGAACTTTACCCAAAGGCATGAGTTTTGCCTGTTGTGTAATTAAGAATCCCCTAATTTAGAAAATGCATTTCACTTCTAGAATGTCTTCTTATCAGGCTTTGTTGAACAAAACCACTTTCCCGGAAGGCTTTTTCCATGCTGCATTTCTGTTCTGTGCTCCGGCAGCTGACGGTTGTGCAATGACTCTGCCCACCGAGCGGCTTTCCTTGCACCCGCCAGCCCCGTGTTGCCTTCTGCTGACACAGTTCTGCAGCACTTGGTTTAAAAATCTCTTATTTTTTCCAAGATGAAGCTCAGCTGCGCTAGGTCTGTCCCGTCCTCCTCTCTCAGAAGGACCTCTGTGAAGTAGCACACTTGAAAGCATGATGGAGGGTTTCCCCTGCCCAGGGCATCTCACATTAAAGCACAGTTTCAGTTATTGCTGGCGGTGAGGAGGTGTGCGGCAGAGGAAAGAGGGAGATACATCACCTTTCTCTTTCCTTTCCCTGCTGCTGCTGTTGCTTTCCAAGCAGCTAAGCTTTCTTTTTCACGAAGTGGATGATTTCAAAGGCTCAGTCTGGGCGTTGTCTTGTGTAGCAGAGGGCGCGTGATGCAAATTCTGGAGAGGAAGGAAGAACTGTGGTCCTCGGGGAAAACAGCCAGTTGGCTGCAGGCCACAGGCCTCTTCAGGCCTTAAAGTCTTGTTATAGGAATGACAGAGCTGATATGTAGGATCATTTTTCTGAAACCGTTAAAGGAAATCCATCCATGCTCGCTACTTGACAACTCGCTAGGAAGCACAGTGAGACAGCCAAGTGCGCTCGCTTGCAGACCTCAGCCGTGTTTTATGTTGGCAGTATTAGTTCTGAATGGAGTGGTGTTACAAGGTTATATTTTTTTCTTTTGGAAGGTGTAGTTTAGTCTGTTCTCAAGGGATAGCACGGTCTTTTCAAACCCCCAGCAGTGAGCTTTCACTTTCCATCTCATCAGAACAGTCTGCAGCAGGGCCAGTCAAATGTTCAAACCCTGCTCTGCCCTAGTGCACAGGGACAGTGAGGTACTTAATAACTGATGTGCACTATGATTTTTAAAACATTTTTAAAGCAAGACCAGCCCAACATTATAATGAATTTTATAGAGTTATAAAAGCAAATTCTTCATCTATTCTTCCAAGCAATTCCCTTGCCTAGCTTTCATTTGAACTGGCTTGATCTCTTCCTCCCGCTCCTCCCCATATCCAATGGTTATAGCAGATTTCCTTTCATTAGGTGAACTTCAGATGGAGCCCACCCTCAGATAAAAATCCAAACATTTTGCTTTGTTTTGGGCAAATGAGGCAGGGAGGCATTTAAAAGACAAGAGAAAGACAAATAGCCTTTCTAAACAAACAAAGGATAATTGCTTTCATAAATGTGGGTCCTCATCATTTAAGAGCAATAGTTTATATACTTGGTAAGCCTTGTAAACAGAGAGGGGAGACAAGGGCCAGAGCAGTCTTCAATAAAATGTCCAACTTAACAAGGCCCTTGACTGTGAAGCTGTGTATTTTGTGAGCCTCCACCAAGTTTATTTACCAGCAGCGCTGTGCTGTGTGTGTTGATAGCAGCGCGAAAGAGCAAGCTCTGGTGGTTTCTCTGCACAGAGTCGTAGGAGTTGGAGGGTGCTGTGGCTGAGAGAAGTCAGAGGCACAAACAAACTGTCCTGCGGATGGCAAATCTGTGTTGTGGTGTGCAAAGTGATATTTTGGTTTTTGTAGGTGGAAAGCTCGTATACAAAGCTTAAATCTGATATGTGTTTATAGTACAGTATGTAGATAACTAAAATATGTTACGTATAGGCCAGATGGTAGAAACCAGTGGTGAAATCTTTAACTTCACCTTCACCACAGGCCTCTGACAGTAGGTAACTCCTTGTTTTAACGGAGGCTGGCTAGTTTACCTGTTTTGATTTCACTTTTTTGTTTTTTTTGAAGAGACATAATCTTTCCTTATAAGATTTCAAAACAGTTAATGAATGAATATTACACAGTTTTCCTCTTGAACAGACTTTGTTGTGATAATTGATTACTAGCAGAATCCTCATAGCATGCCTTATCTTGACTTCATGCTCCCCATCAGCACTGGGGATATGATGTTCTGTCATACAGCTAAACAAACTTGAATTAAAACCTGAAACTATTTCAGATAACAAACCTTAGGGTTGCCAGTTTTATTAGAGTTGCTTGCAAGATGCTGGTGGTTCCAAACTGCGTAGTACAGTGGTGTGTCCAGAGCGTTGTATTTCAAGTCTGCTAGCATCTCTAACTTGAGGTGTTTGAGAAGTTTATGTTGTATTATGCATTAGCTTCTTTCCCAAGCACCTGCAATCTGCTTGCTTTTGCTTTTTCTGTTTGTTTTTCTTTAAATTTGAACACTTTGTATCTGCATAATCAGATTTAGTCTGCTGCATTTACTGCCTGTGATGATGCACAAGTTATGCCTGGCTCTGGCTGCACAGTTTTTACTACTAGTGCTGGGAAACAACAGGTTGCATTTCAGCAGCCATATCTGAATGCTCAGAGTAGTAGAGGGACCTCAGGATAGGGAAAGATACATGGCAGGGTGAGCAAAACTTTTGGATGCGTTGCTTGCTGTGGTTTCCAGTATGTCACATTCTGCATCATCTTCATGGGGTATCTAACACAGTCAGGTTGGTGGCACCATGTGGCCATGCCAACCTATAACTTTCCTGCGAGAAAAGAAATCTTTCTGCTGCTCTGTGAACCTCAATTAACTTTAATGCTCCAGAACCGGAATGTGCAAACGCAAGGAAACAGACCTTTTCTGTGATCAGGCCATGCTTGCCACCTGAGAGCTTCTTCTCAGGACACTAAATAATTATTGATGATTAATTAGATGTGATAGCAGTAAGCTGCCAATGCTGTGGTGGGGAATGCAGGAGGCAGTTAGTACTGTGGCATGCTTGCAGATGATCGATGTAATTTAGGTAGCTGTCAGCTGCTTTGAGAGCATGGGTGTCACCAGAAACACGCAAGTCCTGCTGCAGACGAGGCTGCTCAGCCCTGCTGCGTGCCATGGCTGGCTGTGTGCTGAAGCTGGAGGCTGCCAATGCGTGCGTTCTGATGGCGAGCATGAAGTCAAGTGATGTCCTGGTCAGCTGTCAAAAAAAGACAGGCATCTTATTTTCTCCAAGTGGTGAGTCTGTCAGGTCTGTTGCTTAAGCTTCTCAACCACTCTAACTTGTAAAATTTGCATAGATGTCAAAGCGTGTGCTGGGGAAAGTCTTAACGATACTTTTGATGCAGTGTTTCTTTCGGATACAGCCTCTTGAAAGAGGCAGAATGTGAATTTACAACAAGGTTGCCAAGACATCCAACAGCATCTGAATTCCTTGTAGGTTAGTGCAATACTTATAACAGCTCATTTTGAAATATACAACTAAGTATAAACTGAATTTCCTAATCCAGTTTATATTGGTTAAAAATTAAGAGTAAATGTCTGGCTTTATCCCCTGGCTCCACTCAGCATTATCTGTATGACACTTTTGACATCGTATTGTGTGGTGGATTTGTGGGTTTTAACAGAGGGCACGCAAAAGGGAAATGAGTGAAATGGCAGCACTTCCACCCCGTCATGCTGAAGCCAGCTCAGTGCACATGGTGTCCCCCGAAACCACTGCGCCTCCCATACTTTGAGAACGCGTCCCGTTTCTGTAGCGTATCTCCCGCAGCTGCAGCTGCCCCCGGCTCTGGGCCGGGCTCCGCGTTTCCCACCGCCGGGAGTTCTGGTCCTGCGTTGGAGTGGCCCCAGGCTGCATCGCCCCGCCGGCTGCACTGGAGCTCACTTGAGGACCAGATACAGCCCAAAATCATTCTCAGGGCTTATCGTGCCTTTGCTTGTGCAACTCTGCTGGAAGGGGAGATGTGTTCAATCAGGGAGAATTCAGTTCAAACATGGCCAGGAGCTGGGAAAAGACTATAGTGTAGTCATGCCTCTTGTAGGTTAGTACAACTCCAAGTAGCATTACTCCCAGGAAAGTGAGAAGGGACGTTGCCTGGCTGAGATACAAGGATGCACTGGACGTACACTGGAAGCTGTTTTCCTTGTGGTGTAAATTTATAATTTCAATATTTCTGTAGTTTGGAATCTTCTAAAGTTTTACAGCTTACATCTGTTTTCTGAGTAGTGCTATCACAAAGCGTCTCAGTTTTAAACATAGCAGATGAAACCTGTGTAAGTGCCCCTTATTGTAAACATACATTGAGTACTTGTCAGAAAAATATTCTGTGGCTTAACTAATTTTTCATTATTTTTAGCATAATAACCTAAATTGAACTAAGCTTACAAAATAATCATTGCCAGTGTGCCTCTGGTTCTTTTTATTCATATATGTATATACATAATTCTGCAAAGAAACCCTATATTGTACCATTCCAATTCCTGTTCTTAAATATTTTAGGACAAAAAAATAAGAAAAGAAAGTTAGTAAGGTAAAATTCTTCTGTTTTAATTGTGTGATTGGACTATCCGCGTAAGTAATTTGATACTTTGCCTAGAAAAACGTTTTAAATAATTTATCTAATTGTCTTTAATTTGGTTTCCTAATGATATTAGGTGTACATTATTAAGTTTTCCCTGGCATGTAGATTTGTAAATGAAATGTAAGCTTTTCGTTCAGTCGTACCACTTCTGTAGTTTCCAGTGCTTTCCATACTTCATAAGAAAATTCAGAGCCATTATTTCCTTTCTGGCCATCTGTAATTAGAGTAATCTGCCTATAGACATAGCCAAATATAGCTATATATGGAAGTAATACACATATATGTATGGAGAGATAATTAGATTATACCAAGATTGTGATTCCCTGCTGGAGAACCAGAGCCTGAATCGGCTGCGGTCCTCGCCAAGGCAGAACATGATCCCTCAGTGCAGGTGTTCAGTATCTCCCTGTTGCTCACTACACAGCGCTGCCGGCGCTCCACAAATCCACAGTGACATCTAGGTTGCTTTTGGAGTTTGTCCACACCTTTTCTAAGCAGTGGCTTGTTGCAGCTGGTTAAACAACACTCTTTAATCCTGAGCTTTATTTTGAAACTCTCATTGACACCTGCTATAAATCAGTTCTCTCATCCTTAAAAATACAACAGAAACAAACAGCAGTGAGTGATGAATCACAGCCATGTGCTGCAGTGGAGTACGATCCAGTTTGTAGAGTTGGTTTAAACCAAAACTCTGATCAAAGCACTTTAATAATGACATGAAATTAATCAGTAGTCAGTTAACTGCACATTTGAGATCAGTGCCAGTAATATCACAGATAAATGACAACACTGAACACTGAATAGATGTTAATAAACACCTACAGATAAGGTGTGGGTCCCTGCCTGCAGCAGCCTGCCTGAAAGCAGGCAGCTCTTGGCCTCTGACTGGGAAGCTGCTTTATCTGGCTGATGATTTTCTTCCCGCTTAAGGTGACTGGTTGGAGGGTGATTATTTTTTTCCCTTTTAACATGATCAGTTTTGGGAAGCACCCTCTGGTTTTATGCATTATTTTTACACGTGATCACCACAAGCTGTTCATTCGCATTCCTATTTTAAAAGGTGTTGTTACCCAGACCATGTGCCAAGGTTGGGCCATGCCATTATCATGTGTACTTAGATCTCATTAGATATCAGCAGTAAAGTCACGCTGCCCGGACAGGGCATAGAAGCACGCTCTCCATCCATACCTTTGTGTACAGCAAGGCTGCTAAGTGCTGATCAAGTGTGATGACATTGTTTCGTGTGCTTGACATTTTGGAGTTTTTCTGTAAACAAAAATCTGAATTCCCTTCAAGGATCAAGTAGCTGTTCACAGCAAAGCTGGTGAGCTTGCTGCAATGTACTGCAGGCAGATGAGGCTTTGTTGTGTTACAAGGACTTAAGCGATTTGCCAAAGGCACGGGCTCTGCCAGCTGTAATCTCAGCTAAAATAGCTTATTCTGCCTGAATTGTTCCCCAGATATGGCTGCACTTGCATGAAACTTTATACTCAGTAAAGGAGACTCCGTAGCATCACTGGTGAATGCTGTAGGTATAAAAAGTGATGAAGAGAAGTGACCAGTTGGCTGGGCTGTGCAGGAACCATGGCTCAGATCCAGGCAGGCATCCCTTGGTTTCAGAGGAAGGAAAAGCTGATGTCCTTGCCCAATGACCAGCCCTCGTAGGCAGAGGCACTGCGAAGCCTTTTCTTATGGTGTGGTTTTCAAATGGCTTCTGGCTGTTTTATAACGTAGCAAATCACTTGGGAATATAGGCTTCTCTCCTTCCAGAGCTGATGAAATAGACATTTCTAAATCAACAGAGGCCGTTCAACACAAAAGCCTTGTGAGTCAAATACTACTTCAGCACGGTATGCGTTTGTTACCTCATTTCAGTGAACTCCTATGCCTTATGAGGTGTTTTCCTTAACAAGGCAGCACGGTCAAGACCAGGTTTTGTTCAACAAGGGGTAACGGTTCATGTGAACTCTGCAGTCTGTCCACCAACCTTGTGCTCTGCTAAGGCAGACCCTGCAAACAGGCATCTTCCTGTAAGGTGTGAGCTGCTTTCATGCTAGGGTTTTACGCAGTTCAATCACAGCCTGATGCTGTAGCAGCAGAATTCAAATACTGCCAAAGCCACGTGCAAAGAAGTTTGGTGGAGAGACAGATCGTTGGTAGCTTGTTTTCCATCTCCAGGTTGATGTACAGATATACCATTTCAGCAGGTAGCGATCAAAAGACCCATTTCGTGTGGTATGGAGACGGTCCTAGGGAGAATTTAACTCCTGAGATTCAGATGGAAGGACCTCAGTGCTTTAGTACTAGAGAAAACTCTGTAAGACACAAGCTGCCATGTGCACTCCTGTCTTTAAAAATGTCCTGCTTCATAGAACCATAGAATCATTAAGGCTGGAAAAGACCTCTAAGATCAAGTCCAACCGTCAAACCAACACCACCATGCCTGATAAACCATGTCCTGAAGTGCCACGTTTTTTGAACACCTCCAGGGATGGTGACTCCACCATTTCCCTGGGCAGCCTGTTGCAACGCCTGACTACTCTTTCAGTAAAGAAAATTTTCCTAATCTACAATCTAAACCTCCCCCGACGCAACTTGAGGCCATATGGCAGTACGCTGCTGCTGGAAGGAGCAGGCTCAGTGCCTGCAGGGTGGGGCAGCCTAAGTGAATAGGGAAAGAGAACCTTTTTCTTCTGTCTGTTCCTGTGATCAGGAATGGAGATCTGTGAATTGCAAAACAACTGTGTGTATTCTTCCAAGGTGCTTAGCTCTGGAAAAAATTAACGTTGTCACCTGGAACCTCGGCACCTTACGAACCTTCATGTTAGGCTTAGTCTTTCAGTGTGATGTGTTTAAGGGAGGAGTTTTCTTTAGTTTGGTTCCCCCATTGAAAGAACGCTGGTCCTTCTATGCAAAGAGCTGCTGTGGTATTAGTCCATTGGCAGAAGCTTGTGGGGCTTTGCCCTTTTCCCCGTCGAATGTTGAGTCTGTGCTGTGAACTTGAGTTGGAATTGCCTACTTGAACAGGACGAAACCAGGCAACTTGGTGATCAGTGTGGGAAGGCTGGACAAGAGAGCCCCACCAAGGTACATCTAGCAATCAGCACCAACTCCTTCCAGCAGCGCAGCTCTTCCGTGCCCTCTCACAACCGGCCTGGTGTAGGGCAAAGCTGCTCCCGCTGCCACGAAGCCATGCCCCACGCGCTCGCTGACTGCAAAGGAAAGGTCTTGTGCTCTAGCTGCCTACTTGAGACAGAAAAAAGGGAAATCGGCCACGCTCTGCTCTGGCGTGGCAAACGTTTTGGACCGCTAACAGTGAGGAGTGCCTGTCTTGGGGAGAACCGGGGGTGCGAGGGGTTTGAGCAAACAGGGCTGCCAGACTGGTGGGTTGACGGGAGCCCTCCCGGTGCCAGAACAGCAGCTTGTCCCCTGACGATAGATTAGCAGAAATTTCTGTGCCTCTCTAGCATATTAACAGCAGTTTGCCTCTGCTTTGTTACATAAATAGATTAAGCTTTAGCTGTACTCCTATCATACAGATTTTCTTTGCTTTTCTTTGCGTTTTTTTTTTCTTTTTTAAATAATCATCAGACATTCTCATCAGTTTTGTCCTACAAGCAAAGCTCTGACAAAAAACCCAAAGAGCTGACTGAACAGTCACTTTTCTCCCAGCATCTGGAGCTGTTTAATATTTCGCTTGTCTGTCTCTTCAGGTGCACAGGGGAGGCAGAGCTGCTCTCTCCAGTCCGTAGCAAGACAAGCAGAACTCGAGCAACTGGGGAGGGAGGACGAACTGCCACAGCAATGCCAAAATTTCTGGCTCGCGTTCTCGAGCTCTGCTGTTCATGTGTCAAAAACCGAAAGTGTAACTAGGTGAATAAACCTCAGGCCATAAAATTCATAACTGTCTGGGTTTCAGCCAGCTCTTCACTGGGGATTTGGCAGGTCCGGTTTTAATTCTGCCTTCCATTTGACATGGGAATCATGTAATTCATGCAGTTCTGGAAGTGTGGAACCGGGCAGCTCTTTTTAGTATTGCTATTACATTTATTAATTTATTTAAGTGCTGTACCGACCTGTTACCCTCCTTACAGGATTAGAATTTTACAAGCAAACTGATATCTGAAGGATCTTCCTATATATTTCTGGAGGCTTCATACTTACCACCTAAAACCTAAATGAACTTACCATTTGTTAAAACAAAAAATCCTGATACTGTCTGCTGCAGTACGAACGCCTGCTACAGTGAGGTCAGACACAGGCAACCTCAGTGACAGCGCTTTCTTTAAGCAATTTTGCAAGTAGCAACCACTTCTTTCATGGACAGATTGCTTTTTGTGTTCAGTTTCTGTTTAAGAACCTCATCTACAGTCACATTGCTACAGTGCCTGCCTCACAAGCTGAATCCTGTGTTGGATTTAGTATTTGCTATTGCTTTTAGCCTAATGCTTACCTCTTGGTAAACTCTCCAGGCATAGCCACTAATAGATCCAAAAGGTATTTCATGCCTGAGCCAGGAATTTATTTATCGCCCTTCTGTGAAGCCATAGAGTGGAAAGACGGAGAAGGAAGCTGTCGTACCGGGTACTGACAGCACGTCTTGCTGGTAGGCACTAAGAATTATACTGAAACCATGTACCTAACTATTTATACATCCGAATCCTGTGTGAGAACTTGCTCTTTGATTTGTTCAAAGTATGGCTGTCCTTCTGTGGTGAACCTCTGTATCAGGGTGAAAATGACTGTTCCTTGGGCAGTGGTGAGCAGAGTTATCTGAGCTTGGAAATTTTTTTTTTTTTTTGGACATAAACTCGCATACCTGAATTGAGGTCATGGTGCCGCCATAGATTTTTTTTGTGTGATGTTGCAGAAATATCTTAACCTTCAAGACCTACCAGTAGCATGTAATTAATGTAAGTTTTGCTCTCCCATATTCTGCTTACAGTGTGAACACACAGAAAACTCATTAATTCTTCAGGGCCACCATCCTGGATTCAGCCTTGCAGAAGCTGATGTGATACGTGGTGATAAAGCACAAGAATGATGTCTGGCTGTGATCATCTCAAGTAGAAAAGCATTATCAGCTCTTGAAGTCTCAGCTACAAATTCTTTCCATATGACGTGGAAAACACTGCCTACTTTTATTACTTTTTGTATAGAAAGGAGTGACACAAACACAGAATTGGGGGTAGCAGGTGAGGTTTCTTAAGAAATTTTTTTTGTGTTGTTCAGATGACTTCTCCACAGTAATCAGGTGTTTCTCAGTTGCGTCTTTTTTAATTATAAGTCTTGTGGTGTTTTGGGTTTTTTTTTTAATTACAGCTGTCAGCCCTACTTCTGCCCCCCCCCTCTTGCCCCAGCAGTCGGTCAGAATTTGCTGTAGCGCATCCTGATAGCTTCAGTGCCTTGTCCTTTAAATAAGCTCTGTGGATAAACAGAGACTTTGAAAAAGATGACAGACTCCAAAAAGGATGAAAAATCAGCCAATTTTCCCTAGGGAAGTGTCTCCAATATCCTTGATATAGAGGCTGTGTTACTTAGCTTTACTCCTGTATTATTTTTGTGCTCTCTTATTTTCCCCTTCTCAAAAAGGCACGAGGATCTCCCCAGGCACAATATCGGCACCCGAACCACAAAGGACCCTAAAATGCATCCCCCTACATGCCAGGACAGCAGAGCAAAATACTGCAGCCTTCTGTGAGAGCTCATTTTGTACCACTGGATTACAAGAAAGTGACGCATATAAAATTTACTCCTATTTTCTGACCTAGAAAGACAGATAAATAATGTAAGATTGCCATAAAGAAGAAAACTAGCTCAAGATTTATTCTTTAAAAGAAACCAAATGCTATTAAGTCCTTCCTCTCTTTCTAGTTCCTTCTTCTTGTCCAGCTCCCTAGAAATCACTTCTAAATTTTAAATTTGCATTTCTGCCAAATTGGCACATCATACAGAAACAAAGCTTGTCAATAATGTATGTGCTGTGCCTGCTCTGAAAGCATATTTTGGCAAGGGCTTTTCTAACTCAAACTGGTATCCGCTTTCAGAGATTACTTTTTTATTATTATTTTATTTCAGCACAGCCTGAGACAAGCTGCCACCCAAGGTCCCGGAGAGCAGCGTTACACGGGCAACTGCTTCCTGCAAGGATTTAGAGCCCATCAAGGAGCCGAAGAAGCAGCCCTGGAAATTCAAATGCTGCATGAAAAGAGCAGCGCTTCTCTCTTTACTGCACTCCCAGTGAGGTTCAGCGCTGGTGCTCCTCAGCGACTCCTCTTGCAGATTCGTGAACTCGTAATGTCCCGGACCTAGCTCAGTGCTTATCTTCTCTACTTATGCTGATTACCTCTAAGGGCAAGTTTTGACACTGAGGGCTGTTAGGAGCTAGACTGAGAACATTTTGTTCTGTGTGGAGTTTTTTTGAAGAGACAACAGGTTCCTACTGACTTCTGCCAAGCCAAAAACAGAGTGTGGGCCCAAACTGTTGGTAGCTGACAATTCTGTAACTAGAGCATCCTCACCTCGCTTTTACAAGGGGCATCTTTACAGATAGAAGTCCTGGGAGGGGGAGGTTCTTAATAGTTTCTCTGATCTACTGAAACACAGAAGATGGAAATGACATGGTTTTCCCTGGTTTAAGCAGTCTGAAATTATTATACACTTCTAACTGGAAGGAATACAAAATGTCCCTGAATTTAGTCCACCCTTTAAGGCTTACCATGCACAACATGCTTTAGGATATTCAATTACTGGATCACATATGCTAGCAACAATACACTTGGAACCTTGTTAGTCATGCTGAAGCAGCACTTCCAGTATCGGTCATGGGTATAAAGCTTTAAGTACACATTTTAGGAAGTTTTTTTTTAAAAAATGTTTGTGTCACAAACATAAAATTAAGCTCCTCAAGGTACTGATATTTGTGCCTATGTAATTCTGTGAGTAATTTTACAAAAAGCCATGTGACAGGCTGATTACTTCTTCAGAATTTCATACTAAGAGACACAGTAGACTACATTTTTAGAAGTAAAACAAAAATGAAAGTCTCTTCTTCCTTAATTTCTCATGGTTTTGTTTAAGAAAGCCAACCAGAGTTAAGAATTGCTGATGCGTGAAATGCTGGCAGTTTAAATGTATATTTTTCTTTCATTTTGGAGAAATATAAGTGAAAGAGAAACTACAAAAAGGAGGGGGTTTTTTTAGTAAAACTTACTTTAGAATGTGCACTCTTTCTTGAGTTTTTTTTCAATTTTATGGATTGCTTTATCTAGTTCGTGACAATAATTGTGTACTAACACAAACTGATGATATGCCAAATGACACGTTTTTATTTACAAAGCTTTATGGATAATGTTAGTAAAACACTTCCCATTTTCTAGATCGATGTTTTTCTTTGTACAGTGGCAAAGCAGCTTGATATTTCATAAGATAGAATTGTAACAATTTTCCAGTATTTTTACATAAAGTGGTACAAGCTGCATCACAAGATAGCTTTTCATAGAAAATTTAGAGAAAGTGGTGGAAAGCAGGGGAAAGCAGTGCAATGCTTCAACTCCAGATTTAATAACAGCGTTTTTATCATTAGGAAAATAACAGTAAAAATGTATGAAACCCCCCCAGTTCTCAGTCTCAGCAATGACTGTGGGTCAGGGTTTTGATTGTATGTTTCTTGCTGTCCTTACTCTCTCGCATTGTCCCATTTGTATATTTAGCTCTGTTCCTTTGATTTCCATCCGCTGTTCAGCTTACGCATCTGCCTGCGCTTCCTAACGTTGACACCTAAGGAGGAATTCTTTATAGATAATAGGATCTCTTTCAGTTCTGTAGCCACTATAAGCCTGTTAGATGGCATACATTTGGCGATAAACTACAACAATGTGATTTCTTCCAATGCACCTAAAGCCATCCTCACAAATGGAGTTTGCTTAAAAACCGATGTTGGTCTGTTTTCCAGAATCATTCCTCTCGGGTACCGCTCTCGTTTTGATAAGTTCAAAGAACAAAACCAAAGCTGACAGAGTAGTTGTAGCAGTCCCGCCGCGTGTGACTGTCCTTGGAAAATAGCAGTGGTTCATTTTCTCACTGTTGTGTTTTAGCTCCTCCACAGATGTTTGCTCCAGTTGCATACCTGCCTCAAAAAGCCTCCGTTTCTCTGTTTTCTCGCCAAATTTTTGAATGGTATTCACAGTACACTTAGCGCATTTTAAGCTGCAAGAGTGTGTCCCTAATTTGCGGGCAATAAAACGGGATAAGCGCACGGCACGTTGGAAAGGTGCCTTGCAGAGTAACTCAGTCTGGCTGGAAGACGCACAAAGTGCACGTGGAAGAACATGATGAGTGTGTGGGAAACCAAATGCATCAAAAATTAATTTTGATATCTTGCTTATTTTTCCTGAGCACGTTGACGTCTATCTTTACAATAACGTTGGTCCCACTTACAATGGATTCTGTTGTTAACTACATTGTCGTACAGCGAGTCTCCTGCTTATCACAGCTGTCGCATTACTGAAGTTTCTGGGCATATGAAGCTGTCAGCTTGTTGTATGGAGCCAGTCACATGCCAGGCAGCTGCCACTCCATATTCATAACCTGTCTTGAGTCAGCCTGAAGGCTACTTGCCGAAAGGGACACCCAGAAATCCTTAAGTACCCAGCGTTTCTTATCTGGCAAGGCGGTTTTGTCGCTTGTAGGTAGCACCTTGATATATGTTTTAGGGTCTCTTTTTAAGAGGCAAAGATTTTCTCTTCTCTTCTAACACATCTCAAGTTTGCATCAAAATCTGTATTTCAGCAGGCACGCACACACAGTGCACATCCGATCTTTGTCCATCTGTGTGGATGCTGCTAATGTTATTTATACATTGCCAGACATGGGCTGGAAGCAACAAAATAAAAGCTGTATTTTACGCGTGCTCCCAGAAGGACGACCCTCGGTTGTGTAATTACCTGTGGCAGCTGCTGGGAGGTGTGTGTTGTGAAACGGTGGGAGCTGTTAACTCGCACACACCTATTACTGTCTTTTCCCCCTTTTCTCAACCCACGGTGGCATGCTAGACAGCCTCTTCCCATCCAGAGGAGGACGTTAACCCGGCTGTTTTCTGAACCGGGGCACCCGACCAGTAGCATCTGTAGCGAAAGGGCAGGAAGCAGATGGAGGGCTCCCACGGGTTGTAACTACCTGTGTCTGTGCGTGCATGAGGATGCGTATGCGTAAGAGAGAGGGAGAAACAGGTTGGTTGTACGCTACAGGCCTCCCGTTTGCTTCCTACAGTATTAGGAAGAATTGTACCTGTTCAATCAAGCATATAACCCTAATTAATATCCAGGAAGGGCAGCCTGCCTAATTAGGGTTTCCCTGCTGACCCTGCAGGATGTTAGTTACGCTGCTCATCAAATCTGCATTCATTTACTCTGTAAAATATCACTCATGAATAACTTTTTTTTTTTTTTTTGCCTCATGCTTCAGCTGCCTTCCTTTCTTTTCCCGATACCGCCTTTTCTTGCCTCTCTCCATAAATGCAGTTCCAGCCAACACCTATTTCTTCCAGGCTTCTAAAGAAAGCATTAGTCCAAACTGGACACACTTAGTACGTACATCTTCATTTTTGCAGCAGAGAGAACAAGATTCAGATTAGAGAGGAGGAAATGCTTTCTGACAGTGAGGATGTTGAGATAGACTTCCATGGGTAAGCAGCCTCACCGGGACTGAAGGGCTGTAAGAACAGTTTAGATTAATTTGCACCAAAAATGCTATAAGGTGTGGTTCAGCCTGTTTTGGGGCAGGAACTTCAACCTTGTGATCTTTCAAGATCCTTTGCATCGTTGTTATTCTCCAATTCTAGAACTACAAATACTGTAGGTTCAACTTGCTGCCTGCCACTGTTTCCATTTAGGACTTGGAGAGGGGAGTAAATGTAAAAGGAATTAATATAGGTGGTGAATTTTATCATGACACCGGGTGGTACCTCCAGGCAGCAGATAAGGAGCAGTTGTACCTTAGCTTGAGAACCTTCCTCTGCTTCTCTGAGAGCCCTTCAGCGATCAGGGTCCCCCGTGACTGAGCATTTCATGGCTCCTATTAAGGAGCTGTTTCACCAGGGGCTTTGCAATGGGAGTGCCAGGGAGCAGACCGAGGGCACGCAGCTCTCGTGCCACCTCATCTGCCCTTCAGCTAAAGGACTGAGGCCCCTAATGTCCCTCCCATGCCCTGTAAATAATCAAGGATTTCAAGTGTGCTAAATTGCGTTAATTGCAAACCAGTCCTCCTGCTGCAGGCCTCCTCAGGACAGGTCGTCACTGCAGGCTCTAGCACTTTCGACCGCTTGCTCTGTGTGCTGCATGCACAACGCCTCTCGGAGCAGGTGAACGCTACCACACAATACGCTCCCCACGTCTGCTGTAACTCGGATAATGAAATTCCTTCCACCTGCATTCCCCTTCCCATTTCAACTGAGAAGATGATCTTTCCATTATGTTTCTAAAGATTTACGTAGGGTTAAAGGGGAACTATTAAATGCCTCTTGCAGTCTATTCCTCAGCTGAGCAGCGAGAGTGTGAGCCATCTGTATCACTTCATTTGAATGGAAAAGTGCTTTGAGATCTTTGGGACATGAAAAGCATTGCGTACCAAATCACACCCTCGGAGTGTTTCATTAATGTCTAAAATAATGTCTGCTCTTAATCTTAATGCAAGAACTTGGAGATCTCTATTACTATAGTGTCTGAGGCAAGAGAAGATGCAGGTGATAAAAGGTGAGCCTGGGCCATCAAGCCCAGCACCTGATCAAAACCCGTGCAATGCCTGTGCCTCTCCAGGCTCACGTTTTTGCTTTTGTCGGTTTCTGGATAATTTTTAATTGAATTGGATATTTTTTATGAGTTTCTTCCAACCCATTTCTAAAGCTGCTGCTGTTACAAATGAACAGAAAACACTTTTGGCCCTTTTCTCTCTCTATATTTCACCTTTTTTGGTTTTTTTTTGTTGTTGGTTTTTTTTTTTTAGTGGTCCCAAGTATCTGTGTAGGGAGTAGCTGTCAAAATTAAACCTCACATCCAAAGAAACTGCAAGAGAGGAAATTTGTAGTATTCTAGTATAAAATAAGCCCTTCAGAATGGTGGTGTCTCATTTTTAAAGCCCTGCTTTCTAAAGAACTAAAGGGTGCAGTTAAAGGAACTACAGAAGCAGATCTGATTTAGCAGGGAGCAGTTAGCCGGGACGGCAGCAGCTTTGCCCCACAGACGGGACCCACTGGCACGACAAGGGACACAGCGGTGACCGCAGGGACGGGAAGTCCGCCCACCCCCAGCCCCTCTGCGCGTTGGGGTCTGCTTAAAGCTCTGCTCAACACTTCAGTGTTTCCCCGCTGCCCAGTCTCTGGGGACACGCCAGAGAGCTGCTAGAGTTGTGTCGATAGTTGCTATTGCTGCTTTCTGCCAAGACTTTAACCTTTTTTTAAGCAGTTGTGCACAGCGTGAATGAGTCTCCGCAAATAGAAGTCTGTATTAAATTGGCTCTGGAGTTTGTGCCCTGGAGTTTGTTCAGACACTAAACACAGCTGAAAGGAAACTCTGAGTTTTATTCTAAACTGTTAAGTACCCGGAGTTTCCTCTCTTCTTCAGCAGGTGTCACAGCAAGTCATACCTCCTAAATGACCCTGTTAGTTTGAGTTAGAGGCACTTAGTGTTAAGAGTCAGCCATTACAAGCTGTATCTTGATAATTCCTATTTCATTTTCCCTTCCATTCTGAGGCCAGCTGATGGATGCAGTGATGGGGCCGAGTGAAACGGTCCTGCCATGAGCTCTGCAGGACCTAGCCTTTTACCTACCGGGAAGGCGAGCTGAACTAATAGGTCATGTACATATTCACTGTAATGTGAATTACACGCTTCACATATATGAACTTGTTCTGTCCAGTACCCCAACCTTTGCAGTATTTGTGAGAACAGGCTCAAGTTACTGAGCAAGGTGCCTGATATGACGCTTTCCTTTAAGGTTTTGTTGTTTAATAAACACACCTTAAGTCTTGAATAGCATTTCAAGCCTCTCTTGCCATGTCATCTGATTATAGCTCTGTTTACTTCACAGCCAGAATATGCAAATACCCACGACACGTCTTTACAACAAAATGAGAAATTACCCAAATTTTATTGCTGATTTTCTCATCTGCTCCCTCCTAGACAAAATCCACCCTCAAATTATTTCTCTCATCTAGTTGGTATCAGCTGGGCTGACAAAGTAAAACCATCAAGATCTGAAATAATTATGAAAGCTTCAGGGAAATCTGAAACGTGCATGTTCTCTGGAAGAAAGACAAAGCACATTTTCCAGACCACTGGCACAAGTGAGCGTATTCCATATAGGTTTTGTTAAAAGATATATTTAAGAAAAAGAACTTTCATTTTGTCAATTTGATGGAAGGAATCAGAAGGATTCAAGTATGCAAGTGGGGCACAAGACAGGGATTTTGTTTTAGTTTAACCTGGATAAATGCCAGGTGCCCACCAAAACCGCTCTGTCACTCCCCCTCCTCAGCTGGACAGGGGAGAAGAAATACGGTGAAAGGGTCAAGACAAGGACAGGGAGAGATCACTCACCAATTACCATCACAGACAAACCAGACTGAACTTGGGGAGAAA
>Ga0181612_157731_pt1 | contig 22760 bp, 7 predicted proteins | sample HoacroProtozoa21_FD_119630 | JGI IMG/M metagenome (GOLD analysis project Ga0181612, IMG submission 119630) | Hoatzin crop microbial communities from Cojedes, Venezuel. Combined Assembly of Gp0051906, Gp0051904, Gp0051908
CAGATGGGCCCATGCAGAGCCCGAAGGGGCCACCCAGGCTACGCAAGCCCTGTGACTCCAGCGTGTCGAGCACATTACCACCACGTGCTCCCAGCCAGGGCGTCGGAGGCAGCTGTGCGGAGAGGCAATGGGGGAAAGGAGGGCTATAGCGCTTTCTTAGTCATTTCCACTTCGGGAATGATGCAGAGACATAGCCACTGGTGTCTGCAAAGGGTTATGAGACCGAAATACGGAGTATGATTTACATCATGCGATGCACGTGGGAATATATCAGAAAACAAGGAGCTTGTTCTGGGACTGTGGTCCCACAGTCTGCTTCAACAGGTACAACTGCAGGCTGCTGCCAGAAGGGACGTTTCCACCTTGTCTCCTTACCCCTGGGCCACCACTGACATTCATTTGATCATGAAATGAGCCAGATCAGGAACAAATTCCACTGCAAACTGAAGCAACCAGAACATAAGTGTTAAATTTTCAGCTTCATTAGTTTCCTGATCTGCTATGAATGCCAGCGTGGAAGCGCAGGTCTTCTCATTCTACTCACACATTGTGTTGGCCTAAAGTGATCAAAACTCCACCCTTAGTGCGAGGTGTCCTGAGTTGCTGCATCATCGTGTCTGCATCTGACCTACCACATCTGGCTCACATCTGCAGAAGGGTGGACAGCTGTTGGAAGGGATCGGTCAGGGGCTGGGTGTGACACCACAGAGGGCTCGGAGCGTCCCGGGTATGGCGCGTGGTGGGGAGCAGGAGTGCCCTTTTCGGCCCATCTGTTCTGGGAAACCTCCCTGTTAGGGGGCAAATCTAGCCCTAGCCCGTTGCAGCTACAAATTGCTGCTTGTGTTTTGCAGGGAGGGAAGGTATTGGATGGGTTGTTGGCTTCAGCTAGATGTATTTGTGCAAATCCAGAAATCAGAAAACTTCCCGTGTGCCCTTTGGGTGATGAGGCAGGACCAGACGGGTCGTGAGTGCCACTTGGGGCTTTCCTCGGCGCGGCTCCGCGTGCCCTGTGTTCGGAGCCTGTCGCTGCCCAGTAACACTGATGTGTCTGGGAGGGAACCATTGGGTCTGCCTGCTCCCTCGGCGTCATTTAAGAGTCTTCTGATGATCGTGAAGTCCAATACATAGCTGGACTGTAAAACAATTTAAATCAAATACATAACATCTTACGAAATGATCCTGTAGTTACAGATTCCCAAATTAGAAGTAGATGAGCGTAATATGTTTAAATATGAATAAAGCTTATGCAATAGTACTGGATAACAACTTTTAAATAATTTAATTGGTGCTCAATTTTTTTCTTTTACTTCAAGTTTAGTTTAATTGATGCTTCTTGCAAAATAGAAGAAAAAAATCTTTATATTTTAAGTGCATTGTTAGTATGCTTTGTTAGATTCCAATAAAGCTGTATTTAATTTGACACTGTAGTACTCAGGGACCTTTGTATGAATTCCATTATATGAATTTTTGTCAAAATAATTTCCTCTGCTAGTATATTACCAATATTTAATAATGCATTCTGTTCAGCTTTTGTTTTAATTAAATTAAATTGCAGCAGGTTGAAGTCCTGGAACTCAGGAATATAACCATCTGTCTTTGGTTTTATGAATAGAATAAACATCTTTATTTTTCTTCAGGGTTATTGACAGCAGTGACTGTATAACCTGCTACAGAAAAGAGGGCTTTCTGAGCGTATTTCCACACAGAAGTGATTTGGTTTAAATTTACTGGAGAAGAGTTTGCTGGTGTTTGTCTAGTCCCCAAGTGCCTGACAAGAGGCCGTTTTCTCAGAGTAAAGGCTGAAATAATACAGTAACGTTCTTTGCTCCGAATGAAAAAACATCATGTAGACGTCAACACAGAAAACCTTGGTGGTAGAGTCTTTCTCCCTTTGTAATTTAGCATAGGAAAAGGAAGTATTTCAGTAGAAACCTCAATAAATGCTCCTGTATAACTCCATACACGCTCAATCTTACTTCTGCAAGCATTTGCATCCCCCCCCCAGCAGCCTGAAGTGGTGTGCAAGGACTAAACCTTCGGAGTGTGAATATAAACCAGCTCTCAAGCAGAAGAGCCTTAGGTCTTTTTTATTTATCACTCTGCTTGTTTCTTTCGTTGAGTTCGTTATATTCATTGTTCAAAGAAGTAAGGTGCTGATTAAGTAGAAATATTTCAGGAGAGGTTGAAGTAGAGGTCAGTCTTCTGTTTAATCATGTGTTTTATTTCTTACCTGTATTTTGGCAACAGCCCTTAAACTGTGATGTGCTGGCACTACGAACAAACTGTTCATTCTTCGAAAAAGTTGTATGAAAGGAATAGATTTTTGGTACAGGTGATTTTAGCAAATCTTTTGAAATCCATTTTGAGACTGCAAAGAGCTGTACTTGCTGGCTGTTAGTGTCCAAAAAACAGAGTTGCTATAGTTCTCCTTCATGCAGTGAAATCTCAGTCACCTCAAAAAAGGGCTATAAATTAATCTGACCGGAAAATAACACCCCACAATGAGGGTAAGCTGACAGAGATTGTCATTTCACTTCCAAAATCAGATTTTGTAAAACCTGCCAGTAACAAAATACTTATTTTTTCAGTGGCATTGCAGTCACTTGGTTGACTTTACAATTGTTATGCTTTGCCTTGGCTACTTTGCATGCAAAACGATGGATAGGAGATTTCCATGGACGGTTCATCAGTACCTCCCGTTAGGGGTTTATGAGACCGTGCTTTAAAATTACACAGATATTCCTTTTGGGAATATCTTTTTCATAATTATGTGTTAGTATACATAGAAACACAGTTGTAGACACGCATGGAGTGAGCGTGCATCTACATGTCTCACTGATGAGAAGGGACAAAAAGGCAGCTACGTGCAATAACTATGAAAGGAGGCAGCGGTGGACTTGTAAGAAAGGGGATGACAACCTCTAGAGGGTATTTGGCAGCTCAGAAACATCAGCTGTAGGCAGGGAATAGCAGACGCTTTACAGCATTAGCGGCAGTCCCGGTGAATGTGCCACTGTGGACCCATCGGCACAGGTTCTCGGGCGGTGTGAACTGTTGCAGCTCCCTTGGCCCAGGCATCAGCGCGGAGCCGTACAGCAGCAGAGGAGCGGCCCTGCGGGGCTGTCGCCGTTCACCGAGCAAGGCGGAGTGACTCTCTGTATAGGTCTTTTCTCTTTTCAAGCATACACAACTTGCCCAGGACTGAACATGTTAAGTGCATGGGTGGAGTAAAGACGCTGACGTGTAGGTGGTAAGCGTGAGGTTGCTTCGGGGGAAAAATCTGCCCTTTATCTTCTCTCTGGGTTAACACCTAGAAAACAGCGTGTTGGGTTGCTGGCTCTTGATGGCTCATCCCAGCGCAGGAGATGGGGCGGTTCTGGAAGCAGCTCCGTGCCCATGGTTGGGCACTCAGCCCGGGTTGCTCCCCAGAAACACCGCTGGTGTTAGTCCTAGGAGCTCCTGCCGCAGAACTGGGCAGAGTGGCTGCTGGACCCTCTGACTGACACCTGCAATGTTTGAAGCATGCAATATTTACATTACTTAAGGAGATGCGATTTTTGCAAGTCAGAGTTTAGCTGCAAAAACAGGTTCTTTCTGCTAAAATGATGAGGCAGCTCTGAGTGAAGTTGCTCTAAGGGACAGCTTTCAGTTTTCCACAAAAATTTCTCTTACAAACACAAATGCTCCTTGCTATAGCTGCTCAAAGTATTTTTGATTGCATCCAGTAATGGAGTTTAGACGGTATTAAAAGTATTTATGATTTATAGCAAAATGTACCTAGGGCTGCTACATAGAAAAAGCGAGAAGAAAACTGTGGGTTTTAAAATTTTGTGTATTATTTTTGGAGACATTTTTATTTTGAAAAGGCTGAACTATCTCAATATTTCCTAGATCTGATTTTGGGATTTGGTGTCAAAATAATGTTCATTCTTTATGAATGAGTTGCACTGAAATCTAAAAAGGTGAACTAGAGGAGACAACTTTTTTTTTTTTTAAAGTTGGTGTATTAGAGATACCAAAATTAAATTTTGAGGAGTTGTTTTTGTTTTACTGAAGTGCTAAAGGGAGGGGGTTTTGGTCAGTTTGAGTGCCCAAAAAAAACACCATGCTTAGAGAAATTCAAGATTTTCGGTGGGTATTTTGGCCAGCTGTAGAGGGGAGCCATGTGATGTGCAAGCCTGTTAAGATAGATGTAATTTTCAGCTTGGCAATCTATTTCTGCCTGACTACAGTTTTTACAATTAGCAAACAAATTAAAACCAGTTTGTTTTAACATGGATTTTTTGCTATTTAAGCTGTTCTTCAGGTAATTAGCAGAAATGCAGTAAACAAGTCAGGGGTCGTTGGAGCAGGTTTATACTCTTAAGAAATCTATAACTGATACAACAGAAACTTAGTGCTTTGAAACAGGAGTAACTATAGCTGTAATAACGTACTAATCTCTTAAAACCCTTTTTAAAAAAAATGCCATTCAAGCATAGCAATCAGGCAGAGGAAAATTGATGGCATCATTACTTGACAGATGAATATCATAAACCGGGAGTGAAGAATTACCTGGTTGTTCGTTCACAGGGGAGGAGATAGACTGATAGATCTTTAATTATTTGTTTGCAGTGTCGGTGGGATATGAATATGAAACATGTCCTGATTTTATTCTGTGGGAGAAGAGAATGGTAATCCTTCAAGGCTTTGAAATGGATGCTTCAAATCTGGGAGGCTGGTCTATAAACAAACACCATGTATTAAATCCACAAAGTGGTAAGTCCTGCCTTTATTAACTGGTCGTGCAGAAGAGGAATACGAATTTTAAAGGAATTAATTGTTCAGATTTTAAGCATTACACTTCCTAATGTGTAATCCTCTTTGTTTGAATGTACACCCTCATTTATTGAGAACTGAACTGTAAATGCTATCTCAAAGGATATTTTTAATGTTCCGGCTCCCAGGTATTAAACACTAATATCACTAACGCTCATGATCACTGACACGTTTTGGTCATTGGGATGGAACAAGGGCATACTAAATGAGGTTCGTTCTCACGCTGTTGGTATAGTTACCCCCTTTTAGCTCAGTTTATGGTGTCTTACGTTCTCAGTGAAGTGGCTACAGCCCTGATTGATCCCGTGGCAAACGTCGGTTGGTAGCATCCCAGCACCAGGGAGACCAACCGTGCGGGAAGACAGACTGGCTGAGGGAGAGGTAGCGCTTCCGAAACCCCGCTGCCAGGCCACTATGCAGAAGCTTTTTCGCTGCCCACTCTGTGGCGAAGCACAGTAAATTGCTCTTCAGGACAAGCAGTCCAGCACCTTATGAATTAAATTAAATTAAAAAAAACTGGAAATGCTTCTGATGTCATAACATTAACCCTGCACAGAGATTCTTCAAGTATGGAGACTTGAATCTGGTTTCTCATTGCTTTTGTTTTATTCCTGGGGGTTTTCTTTTCCTCCCGTAACATCTATAATCAGGAATTAGTAGAGTTAAATTATTAAAACAATACTTGTAGATAAATTATGGTAATTGGAAAAATATAGTTTCGCCAATAAACAGATATCTCGCTGTCTGGGGGAAGAGAAACTTGGGGTCAGATTTTAGCACTTATAAATCAGGAGAGTATTGGATTCGGTAAAGTTCTCTCAATTTGCTCCAGCTGAGAGTCTGTCCACTAAAATCTATTTCCATCTGCAAACTTCTGTTAATGAAGATTCATGCACAGATGCATGGCTGTCAGGTTTTTACAAGTTCTGTTGTTGAATGCGCAGCTACAGTATAAATATTCCAAATACAAAAGGTCAGATTTAGTTTGTAAATTATCTGGATTTCTGTTTTGATTTAAAATAGTTTGACATTTTAAACAGCGGTTCTTTCATACCCTGTCTTATTGGTTTGTATAGATTGTCTCTTTTAAATGCCAGCTATTGACATTTAACACAAAGAGAAATCTGACCTCAGTCGGCTCAGCCCCCAACTGTGAGCCCCATAGTCTACTCCTTAGTGCCAATTTACCACTTGCATAGTTTAATTTCAAGACTAAATTGCTGGCAGTAACTCCAATTTATATGACTATCTGCTAACTGCAGTGGTCACTACTATAATTCACCCCATAGGCACTACTATGTTCTGAGATTTTGTAAAGTATACAATTATAATGAGAGCAGGGCTAAATCATTGCTTTCCTGAGCGCGGGGTAGATGAGAAGTCGCTCCCTGGCCCTGTCTCAGCTGTGTGGCAGAGAACGGCAGAGAGCACCGACCTGTCAGCCGTGTGCCACCGCCTCCAAAATCATCCGGGCTGTGCCTGCTGCCCCAGCCTGACAGCAAGGATGGGGAACCGGCATCTGCTTTTACCTGCTCCTCCTCCTCTCATGTTCCCGCTGCGCTGGGCATGATGAAGGCTGAAGTCAGGGGGAAGCTGCTACACTTCTTTACCCGTTGCTCAGAACAGACACCCAGTCTGGGGAGGGGAGGGCGTGAGCACGTCTGACTCGGACTCGTGGGTCTCTTCTGTTTGCAGTCTGCATGTGAGAGCATCCCAGGGAGGATGGCAAAGCCCAGCCAGAGCGTGGTGATGTTGCAGCTGCACACCGGGCGTGCACACCGGGCTCATATAGAGGAACTGGAAAAGCGGTTAAGAGCAGGAAAACAGTGACCATACCATAGCTAGTGCACAGCTAACAGAGCTGCCTGTAGGCTTTGATTAAAGCAACAAAACCAAATAACGAACTGTGTTCAACAAAAGGGTAAAAATAACAAGTGTGCTTCTGGTCTTATCTAGAAAATGGTGAACTGCTCTTCCATTTCAGATGTGTAAAACATACTTTAAATAAGGACAAGAATGTGAGTCAAACTTAGAATTATACATTTCAGACTTACCTCCATGCCACTGTGAGTGAAATGAAAAGCATGAGTAGCCTTCTCAAGTATGAATATATTGAGATTTTTCACTTTTAATTAGAGCACTCCCTCTGTATGTATGCAGAGCTGCTCTTTTTAGAAGCGTGAAACTTGCATTGGTTTTTGAAACACTGTCACTGGATTAACTACACAAATAGCAGTGGAATATAGCATAAATGTCTTTTCAAAAATTCTCTACTGCAAATTACAATTTTCTTTTCAAACTAAAACTAGGAGCTCTTTGCTTGGTTAGTTAACTTGTCCGGAAGAGCTGGAATCTAACTCCAGCCACTAAGCCTTGTCTTCCAGCAGGTCTGCTGCTGTGCACAACGTTCCTCCTCAGAGACAGGGTGGACATGCTTACCTCCCCCCAAGAAAGGCTGCTCATTTTAGAGATGTTACAAAATAAATGAAGTACAACAGAGAAGTTGTAAAAATAAATAGATGCAATTTTACAGGATTGCGCTTCATAGCACAGTCTAAGATGTGGAGGTACAAGTGTCGACATGCAGAAACCATAGCAAGTAAAAACTGTGTTCTATTGCCAAATGTATTTAAAAAAAAAAAAAATAGATGTTGACTCCAGCAGCAGAGATGTGAAATAAAATATATTGTTCCAATGTGATTGTCACTGGAAACTCAAGTTTTTTAAACATGTATGGTTTTGCATCAATATGACTGTCAGGTTAACAAAGGATCACATCCTGTTCTCAGCTATACAAAACTGTTCTTTTCCCCCTTTTTTGTTTCCTCCAGTTTAGAGGTTTGATTACTTCTAATTCGTGACGTGATTAGAGTTTATTGTTTTCTAACACAAAGGTTTTGGTCAGTTTGGAAGATCTTCAGGGTGTTTCTCATAATCAAGAATTGGACACATACCATAAATACTAGTTCCTGTATAGAGTCCTTTTAAAGACACCTATATCTCATGCATACAAATGAATGTACTATTAACCGATTTTTCAGAGTATTCTTTGAATTAGATTTTTCTTCTGATGGGCAAGTGTATTGATTCCATTTTTATTTATCTTGGGGAAGGAGGAGTAATTCTACAAAGACTTTATGCTTTACAGTAATTTCAGCCCCAGTGCAACACAGCACCAACTAAAATTAAAGCAGCATCTCAAAAGCCTGAAATTAAGCCCATGCTTGCATTTATTGACAGCAAAACATATTCTCCAGAGCCCTAATTATTTACTGGCATTCGTATGAGGCAGTGGAAATACTACCTCTACATTGTTAATTTCAGACTAAGGGCAGCATCTTCATTTAGTAGTAGTTTTGTTCAGTGTGTAAGGGAGGATATTGCCATTAATTTTACTGGCATATTTCCAAGATGCTCTTCTTAAGCCAGTGTTCAAACAAATATGTATTCTGTGCTCTGCTGTTCAGAAATAATTTTCTAAAAATATAATTTCCTTCAAAATAGCTATGCAACACAGTAATTTTCAAGGAGAATTTTAGATTCAGACTTAACCTGAAAGCTGCAAAAAAATAGTTCAGCAAAAGTTGGTAGAGCCAGTACATGAATGCATTTGCCATGCTTTGGGAAAACGCGGATGTGTCTCTACAAGTACTGCCTGCAGTATCTCGAATATGCTCATTTCCCAGTGTAAGAGTCCCCCAGAAGGTATATTCCCTTGTATTTATTCCTTTAATCTTGCCACTTTTCTGGTGAAGTTTTGGATTTTCCAAGGGAAATAAGAGATTTTGGACTGTGGTCTAAAAGAATACGTATCTTCCATTCAGAAATAGCCCAAATATTACAGTAACATGTCATTTTAAAGGTGCTTATTAACCACATTACCACAGTGTTATTTAAAACAAACGCTACAGCTATCAGCTTGATAAAATACATATTGGTACTGGTTCTAGTATCACCAGCCTAGTAATTGGGAAACTTTCAACAACGTACGTTGCAGAGCAGTGCTGAAATACTGACACACTGGGAAGTTGTTTTAAACTTTTATGGCAGAACTTAATATATTCTTCCTGCTAAGAAATTCCTTTCTGCCTCAGAATTACTCCTTGACTTAACTTGGCTTTGCTGCACTTGGCACCATTTTTATATACCATGAAGGACTCACATTTAAATTTGAATATTGATTTTGTACTGCCACTCAGTGCTCTTTTGTGCAAGATGCGTGGTAGTCCTGCTATTAATCTCCTTTAATTAAATATTCAAACTGCCTAAGAAATTCCTCTGCCACCTAATAAAAATTTATGAATAAAATGAATATTAAAGTAGCAATCCCCAAGAAATCAGATCGCACTGCAATTAACAGTCAGTTTGTTAGAGCATTAACCAACCATGAGTTCTCCTCATGATATTGGCGGTTAAAATAGCCACTAACCACTAATTGACAAAGTGGTGATGATGAAGCTTGGGACTGAACAAAATTAGAAGAGATTAGTGGAACCCTGTGACAGTGTTTAAAAGATCCAACATTTGTTGCTATTTCGATAATCTGATTTTCTAGAGGATTTCATAATCCAAAGCTGCGGAATCATTTAAACGCTATACCTTTGCTTTATTTTGTCTCTGTTTTCTGCCCACTCTCCCCTTAGGAATTGTGCACAAAGGAAATGGTGAAAACATGTTCATTTCCCAGCAGCCGCCAGTCATCTCAACCGTGATGGGCAACGGACACCAGAGAAGCGTCTCTTGCTCCAACTGCAACGGCCTTGCGCTCAACAGCAAACTCTTCGCCCCGGTTGCTCTTGCTTCTGGGCCCGATGGTAGTGTGTATATCGGCGACTTCAATTTTGTCAGGCGGATCTTTCCCTCTGGAAACTCAATTGGTATATTAGAATTAAGGTAAAAAAAATAATCAGCTTCCCCTGACTAGTGTTCATTGTGCTGGCTGTGATGTGTGTATGAAAACTACAGTGAGCCTTTGTTCACTTGGGACTTAACGAAGCAGCCAAGTTTAGTTGCCTGGTGAGCGTGTGTCTCATCAACTGTCGAACAAACTCAGCAGAAAACTTGCGCTCACGTTAAAGTCATCACTTAAAAAGGGCAGCTAAAGTGGCCTTTAGAACAGCTTTGGCATAACGAATTTCTATAAAGTGCAGAGTTAAAAGAGTTTATTTTCTTCCTGTGAGATTTTTTTGTGCATTTTCTCAAAAAAGTTAAAATATTCTATAAAGTGTATTTTTGGAGAAAACCCCATAATTCAGTAGCAAGTATGTGCAGTATTGTGTTAGGTCACAGCACTATGGCTGAAGATGTCCTGATCATGTTTAAAGTTAATAAATTGTTATCCTCATCTGTAAAAGAGGATATGGCTGGAGTTTAAGCAGACAAGAGCAAACCTGGTATCACAGGCTGACATGGCTTGGGCTGGGCCTGTGCCACCGTTAGCGACTCCCCTTTAATTACGACTCCAGTTTCCCACTCCCTTTCAGGGCCAGAGGGGAAGGCAGGAAAGATTTCAGACACCGATACACTCAATTTCTCTTATATAACACCCATGAATCTCCAGCTAGCTGGTGACGATGTTGTGTGCTGATTGTTCAGAATTAACTTGGCAGTGTGCGGGCGGTTTGAGAGAGAGAAATAATACTGAGTAACGGGATAGACAATGTTTAGTTATTGGGTTACCGCTCTGAGCAATTACGTAAAGAATTCAGTTTTGTTGAGGACTAATATTTCTTGTCTATTTTTTTTTCTTTCTTTTTTTTTGAAAACCTGAACCCATCTGTCCTACTAGGAATAGAGACACAAGACACAGGTAGGTAAAGCACAGTAACAGTAATATGTGAATCATGTGCAAGAAACAGCCTTACAAAAGTCTTTTTAGAAAGTCTGGATGTAGAGAAACAACCATATACAAATGTGAATCAAATTTACATTTGTTTATTGTAAAGTAGGTTTGATTTTTTCCCTTGGAAGAAATGAAGTCTGCCTCTAAAAATCAGTTTGCCGATGACCAAGCAGAGATGGAGAAGTTTAAACCTCAAAGCTGGGAATGCATTTCATAGTTGTCATTCGCATTTCACATAGTGTTTGAGTGACCATAGATATAGCTAGTCAAGAAAACTGGATTTTTAGCAACAAATTAATAACCAAAAAGGCTTCAGAGTCACAGAAGAGGACTGTGCTCTAGTAATTCTAGCATACTAGCAGCTTTAAGTCTGCCGTGGTTACAGAGAGTGCATGGCAGGCCCCAGCACTGAGCACGCTGTGCCACAGCTCTCTCCAGCTAAAGCAAAAGGCTTCCCCCCTTTCCACTTAGCATTTTGGCATTGCAATGTAGGGATTTCTTTAAAAGAATGAACGTTACACATTAGGCTTCTGCGACAGACGGTGAGGGAGTTGGTTGTAACAATCCAGCTGCAGAAATGACGTTGCGGGCTAGAAGGAGGTAGCAAGGCACTCTGTGTCCTGAGAAACACACTGCTTAGCACTCCGGTACGTAAAGGAGATGGATAAACCAGCACTGGTGCAGCCTAAGCTGATAACTTCAGGGCGTAGTAGGAAGCGGAACGCGGACTAAATGCGTGTTTGCAGGTTGGAATTACTCACTTCAGCCACGAGAATGCTACTGAATGCTATAGATTATTTGCCAGCCTACTTACAGATGATGCCACGGCTCATATATTTTACAATAAAAACTTAAAGAATAGTTCCTAGCTGGTAAGTGCAGAGTTCTGGTTTTTAACTGAAGGTTTGTTTCCATTTGCCTTCAGGCCAAACTGACCAGTGTTTTTGCAAACTAAAGAAAAGCAGCAAATTGAACTTATTTACTCTGTAATGCATTCAGAGCATGAATCGGGTTTTAAATTCAGAGGTGTGTTTTGTAAAGTAAAATTTTTTTTAATACCTGCTTTCTAATACTGATTTCTTGAGATGAGCCTAAACCCTAATTAAATCAGGTTGATCTTAAACATTAATTGAATCAAGTTGTGACATTACTGGAGTACCCCAGCCATATTAATTACAGTAGTAATGGCCTCTGCCAGTATTCTGTCTGAGTGAAATCTGTGGAAAACTGGAGGAAATCACTTGAAGTTAATGTAGTCTTTGAGGTTATGGGGGAGTACTCAGCAGTCCTGCTGTATGCCATTCTCCTGAGGCTGCAAAGGCGAATGTCATGGTGGAAATTTCCAGGATGCTCAACGAAACATGTGGAAGCAGGAGCTGAAAGGTATCAGAGGCTCGTGACAGTCCAAGCAGCAAAAGGCTTCAAAATCCTGTTCCTCAACACAACTCCTAGTCTCCAGAAGAGCAGGGAAGAAGGTGTTCTTTTTACTGGGACAAAGCAAATACTGTGTAAAAAGGCGTAGAGTTTGGAGACCAGTGAACAGAGAAGGCCACTGATCTTATTTTTGACTTTAAAAACAACTTATCCCATTTGTTTTTCTTGTCATCAAGATTTTAATAAGAAATGACAAAGCTGTTTTAATAACTGGCAAAAATGGAAACTAAGCTTTGAGGTTACAGGGAAAAATTTTACTACAGGACAGCGATAACATTTTGTGGGAAGATTCATTGTAAATCCTAGTGTACTTGATATGGTTTCTAATAGGCTAGTTTAAATAAACTCAGATTTAGATTTGATTGCGACCTTCTGCAAAGATAGTATTTTATTTTGTTCCATTTTTTACTAATACTCTTTAAATTTAAACATTTTATTATTCAACGTTTTAAGCATAAACATCAAGAGTTTTCTAACAGCCTATCTATTAATTGTAACGACAAGGATGACAGAAAATGTGTCTACAAGGAGAGTATATAATGACCCCTGAGTCTCTGCAGTTTCTGCATGATGAGCACTATGTTTATTCAACATAAAAAATTCTCCTTGCAACTTTTTCCACGGAAGTATTTTATTAAAAAGCCATCTTTTGGCTGGCCAGTCTCTTCTGAGCTCACTCCAGAGAGCACAAATGATTCTTCATGTTTTCAACAAACACAATTTTATAATACTGGTGGTACATAATTTGGCATGAATTGCTTTTAGCTCAACTTCTTGCTCATCTTCTATCAAACCACTGTCCTCTCATTCCCTGTGTTTCCTTGGGCTGGGTTTCCTCCCGACCGTGGGAGTACCTCTTTCTTTGTATTTCCCACTTCTGTTTTTTATAGACATTTGTGACTAAGGTCAGCTTTAAGCTAGTCTACCTTGCGGCCCAATCCTCAGAGATGCCGAGTAGTTTCTGTCCCTTTTGGGATGGAGAATGAGAACTGAGATAAATAGACCCAAGCTATATCACATTTATCATGGTACAGCATTAGCCTTATTACTTATAAATGGAAATTAGATTCAACTGATCATCTGTTAGAAGTTTCTTAGCAATATATGGGGTAGTCTGTAGTTTGCTAAAATAAAAGGTATTGGTAAGTAATTTTTACATTATTTTGCAACATTGCTCAATAAAGTAGAAGGTAGAACTGTCTAATAGATGATTAGTAAAGCTTAATATCTGCCTCAGCCAAGCAAAAACTTCATATTTAAAGAGGCTGCATCAACCTGAAATGGAGTCAGTGAAATAAGTCAGTATCTTCTCAGACATCACAAATCTGTGCTAGAGCCTTTGCTGGTTCTTCAGTTCTGTTTTATCTAGATTCTTCCTGTCCTGGTTTGTTGTGGCATGAAAACCCGGCCCTGCAGAAGGAGCTGTACGCCGAGCGTTGTGAGCCCCACCACAAACAGAACTGACAAAGCCAAGAGGAGCAACTCGTTTCCTAACTTTGTTGCAGCAATCTTAAGTGTTAGTTAATTGCGCCAATGTTAATAAAAAGTCTCTTTAACAAACAAACAAAAAAAAAAGTAATTTGACAATCTTTTTGATCTGCAGAGCAGATAGGAAGGTCCCATGTAGAGTTACAGGAGAGGTGGGCAGGTCAGTGTCTAGCCCAGCTGCCCGTCAGGAGTCTCCTCCTCTCCCCGGAGAAACATGGTAGTGGTAAAAATACTGTCTGAGCACCTGAACACTCTGCCAGGCATTGGCCACCACTTGCCCTGTGCCTGTCTCCCACCATTTCAGAGATTTAAGGGGTCTACACCTATCTGGATTTTGATTTTATTTTCTAGTCAGGACTACACTGCAGTCTCACCAGGCTCAGGACACTGGCGTGGTGTGCCATGTGCTTAGACCATTTCCTCAAACTGGAAATTCACTTTCCTGTCAAAGAGAAACAAAAAGTCTTACTGGTTAACAAGATGCAGCCCAGTTCTGTGATTAGAATTTATGATCCTCACCATTTAATTAACATATGTAAATATTTTTTTAAATAACGTTTTATAATCTCAATAAGGCCCTTCAGTGCATGAATTACGGTGCATTAATTCATGCCTAGTTGCACTGACAGTACTTGGCCTTCTGCCTTGCTCCTGACAATACAGTCCTCATGAATTAAGGCACCATATTTCACACCTTCATATTTCCTAAGGTTTGGAAACAGATAAAAATAACCAAGAGTGGGTATTTGTGCCCATGCAGAACAGTCTGTGATTCACTTTGCTGCAAGTCATAGGTTTGTTTTCAGAGCGAAGAGCACTAGGACTTAGCAGGTGTAGAAAAATGACCTTGCTTTTGATAGTAATAATTATAACTAAGCTGAAGTCACTCCAGTTAGCTTTATAGCGGGTGGCTTGGTAGTAATGGACAGACTAACTCCCACCAATACCACTCTGCATAAGCTCTCTGCCTGGTAGGAAGCTGGCTGGTCGGGCTCTGCAGCTGGTACTGGTTCCTTCCTGCTCAGCAGTGGTGCTTGCCTGAGCTGCACTGAAGCTGGTCTCACTTATGCCTCTGTCATCACCAAATCATTGAACGGATGTCTTCAGAAGTATTATGCTTCCATTAACAGAGATTAAAAAGAAAAACAATTTAACTTTGATGCTCTTCTCTTCTGTTTTAGTACCAGCCCTGCACATAAATATTACTTGGCCGTTGATCCAGTGTCAGAATCCCTTTACTTATCAGATACCAACACCAGAAAAGTCTACAAAGCAAAATCACTCGTTGAAACAAAGGACCTGGCCAAAAACGCAGATGTAGTGGCAGGAACGGGTGATCAGTGCCTTCCATTTGACCAGAGTCACTGTGGAGATGGCGGAAAGGCGTCCGAGGCATCTCTCAACAGCCCAAGAGGTAAGAAAAGAGTGTGTCTGAGGTACTTGGTGTTGATCATCTATTATTTCCTTCCATTATTTAGAAACTCAGATGCATCTCAATGTACAGAAATGGATCTGAAGTGATGATTTAATTAACTATAAGCAAGCCAAATCATGTCATAAAGCTCACTCATGTTTTTAATACAACCAGTCCTTTATGAGGCAGTAGCATGAGCTGCAAGCTCCAGCTAGCATCTTCTGAAATACCCTTTCGTTCTGTGGCAACACTCCTCTTTTGTTACCTTTCTCTTGCAAGGTGGCAGTGTTTAATTATGTTTAACTTTTAAGCAAATAATATGGTTGCAAAGTCAAATTTTTATATTTTACGCATTCAGGTGGTTCTTGTAATGTTAATGGAGCTTACTCATACTCATTAAATCAGGGCGGTTCCAATCAGACAGCCAGTAAAATCAAGTTTATTTGGAACTCTGATGTGTCTTTCCTCATTAAATGCACTTTGCGAAAGGTGAGCATCTCGCCTACCGCACGTGGCAGAAGTGTTTTGCGGCAGCCTCCCTGTCAGACCACATCCCGTATTGTCACAGACAAAACGCCTGTGAAGCCTTGAATCCCCACCAGCGCCACAATTAATCCCCATGATAAAGTCTCTGGATTTGGTGCTCTAAAGCAGCTGAACACCCTCAACGCCCACTGAAATCCCTGGAACAAAGGGTACTCAGCAACTCGCCTGGCAGAGCCCCGAGCGGGCTTTTAGCGTGCTCCCCCAGCAGCACTCCGCTCCCTCCTAATGACTAGCTGTAAAGAAGGGCTTTGATTATTTTTCGTGAGCTAATAAAGGAAGTCTATGTATCAGTAGGAAATTAGAAAGTATATCCAGACAGAAACGTCTCCAAGACAAGCAAATAATCCTGTTTTAAGGCTTAGCAGGAGACACATTGTAATTATAGAGTGACTTTAACATGTCTTTAATGATAGAAGGCAAGTGTGAGGTAAGTACAAATAAATGTTAATCTTCAGTCAGCCAATTAATGTAATGAATCAATTCTAAAAATAGTACAAAACAAAGATTTTCAGAACCTTAAGCAGGAAAATGATCAATGTTTTATTGCCAATTACAATTTAATATAGCTAATTGCAATACAATTAGTTGTTCCATCTTATCTTCTTATTGCGCTTGGTAAAAATTTGTAATATGCTATTTACTTTAAAAATACCCATGCATAGCTGGCTTCCTTAACAGAAGGTTCTACTTATAAAGAAATCGAGAGGAATAAAAGTACAATTCATGAGCTCTGGGGCAGCCAGCAAATATTAAAAAATTAACTGTTAGCAGGCAATGGCTTATATATTGGCAAATGCGGGTCATGGCTCCCAGCTGCTTTCGGTTTATGCATCTACTCTAAATTACATCAGTTTGAAATAGTCAGATTTGTTAAGTTTGGCATTTTAATCTCAAGGAACTATGGCCTGCCAATTCCCTGTTTATACAGGGCCTAGCAAAACGCAGCATCGACCTGTGGTCACTAGCACAGTGTGAACAGTTGGCTGTGTCTTATCATAATGCCTTGTAAGTGCATGTCCTTGTTTTCCTCTAAATTGTAAGAGGTTAAATAACCTTGGAAAGTAGTAGGAAGTGCTTGCCTGGTACCCATAGGTCTGTTACTTATTAAGAAACCTAGAAGTCTCGCATACTTAAATACAGTTTCAGAGATTCTTTTGGATCCGTTGTTTTGCTTGTTATTGGAATAACTGTCAAGTCAGAAGATGTCACGTTTCTACTGAAATAGCATTGAAACAGTATACGCAAAAATATTTTTTCTAGGGGGCAAGAAACACTGACAAAAATTTTGGTGAGTCCACAGAATCACCAACATGTTATCTTTATCTTTTTGAACACAACACCACGCAATGTTATATAGTATTTGACCACAGAAGTAAATGAATCGCTTCGAATTTCTCATCTCTGAGATTTTTGCAGTACCTGATGATGCAGATAAAGACAGAGTAATTGCCAAGAGATTATTAAATATAATCATTTGCATTACTCAGTGACCAGACAAGAATAGCCTTTATTTTATAAGCTGATATAGAAAAAACTTTTGACTCTTTTTTTTTTTTTTTTCATATGCGGCATTATTTTTGTCCTGAGTATTCCTTTTTTCCTGCTATAAATGAAAAATAAATTTACCTCTTGGTAGAAAGGTAGTATCTGAGAAAGAACTCCATTTAGTGGCCATCTGACCTCAGTTAGTTCCAGCTCAAAAGTTGTATTCTCGTTTTTGCTACTGGCCACGTGTGAATCTGAATAAGGGCTTATCTGTATGACTCAGTTTATCCAATTGCAATATTGATAAGAAAAACCTACTGTGTAGCACTTGTGAAACTTAATCCTGTTTGGTAACATCCTCAGAAGTATGTAAAGAAGTGGAAATTCAAATACTCTTTCTTATTTACTTCTCTGACTGAAAGCTGCTTCAAATGGTGTTTCAACTTTTTTGAACTCGTAACAATTTTTCTGCTTCAGTGGGCATGGAGGAAGGTTTGGGGAGAGTCCTAGATTATTTTTTTAATGATTTAAAGCTTTCATCAACTTTTATGTCTCATCATTTTTATTTGGCAAGACTGCCTTTGCCTAGTGACCAGGAATTGAATGCCATACAGGAAAACGTCATGAAGTCACACTAATCAGTTATGATTTGATCTGCTTTCCATAACTTTTCTTTTGCGGGTAACAAACACGTGCAGCTTTGTTCACTCTATTCACACGTCTCTGTGAAGGACTAGAGATGGGGCTTAGTGAAGATTAATCTTGCACTATTGTATGTTGCGCTGACTTTGAAAGATGCTTTTGAACATGCATGGGTGATACAGTTGAAATTTGAACTTCAATATATTATTTTTACTGGAACTTTCTTTAGTTCTGTAGAGATCTCAGACTAATGAGTCATGTAATAGATGACCAAGTACTTAAGCAGAATGTGAAATGATACAAGGTGGACACATAAAACAAGATCTGTGACAAGCTGAACGCATTTATTACACAAGAAGATATTGAAAATGAAGAAGTAACTATACAAGATATTAATCATTGCCTGAATTCCAATGACTTGAACTTTACCAAGTGACAGATTTTAATTTTGGGGTGGGGAATGCTGTTTGGTGGGTCTGGGGATTTTTTGATAAAATGTATTTGTGACACACCTAGTCACCAGCACTACCTTTTAAACAATCTGGATGAGTATTTATAATAAGGCACTAAGGGACAGTGTCCTGATTTTAATTAGATTAGTCATTGAGTATTGGAGCAGTAAGACGCACTAAAATTAATAGAAGTACCTGGGAGTTGTTCTACTTAGCACTGCAAAGCCAATGCCTGGATCAAAGGCATTAAACGCTTGCCTCCCCTGCCCTTCTGAAATCAGTGGGCTTTAGACATGTGAAGAGATTCGACTTTCCAAGCTTAATTGGCAGAGGCAGTGAGAGGCTGAGACATCAAGTTACAGCATTTTTGCTGAGCTACAGTGTCTCCCAGTCAGTATACTAAGGAGGGTGTCTTAGATTAACATAGGGTTTCCATTACCTGGTGTTTGTGACCACCTCGGAGCATTCACGCTGGACAGCTGTGGGGGAAACACAAACGGAGTAACTGTTGTGAAAACAGTAAGTCCCTCCAAAGACTGAACCCTAAACGTCAGATGTGATTTACAAGATTTGGAAGCCCAAGCACTAAATCCAAGGATTTAAGCATCTAAGGTCCTGCAATGTTTGCCTTTTGATTCCTGGGTCCAGACCGGTCTCTAGAACTAGAAGATAGATGCACCCACTGTCTGTGCAAGCAGTGTGTGCAGGCAATGCCTCGAGAAATTAAAAACTGCACACTGAGTACAGAGCACATCGGTGTGGTGCAGTGACCTGAAAGTAAACACCAGGGAACTGTAGAAGGTTGGACTAAGTTCTAAATCCCATGCCTAAAATTACCTTGTACGCAGCTGTAGCAGAGAGCCTTTTTCACTCAGACCCATGACCAGGAACGAGCAACACAAATGAAAGCTTTAATTAAAAATCAGTTCTGCAGTGTAGTTTTATTCATTTTGGTTGAAATTACTTTACTAAGGAAATAGTACTAAAAAAAATCATGGTTTTGAAAATGTGTTTGCCCCAGTAGCTTACATCCTGAAATAATCAGTCTTGTTGCTAACCATCTGCAGCAATACTTTCTAAAGTAAATAAAGCTGTAAAAACAACGGCTCAGATTAAACCTTTACATTTGTTAAATGACAGTAGCCCGTTTAGGGCCTGCTCTTGCTTAGTTAAAAGATTCCTGTTACCTTCAGTAGGATGCAGACCAAATTCCTAATATAGCCCTTTACGAAAACAAGACCCTCTTTTGTCGTAGATAAGGATCAATACTATTTATTCAGCAATCTTTGCGATTCTGTAGACTCCCAAGACCTTTTCAGAGCTTCCATACAATTCAAAAAAGGAAAGCAGAATGGGGTGAGATGTTTCATTAGCAATAAATAAAGTAAGAAATAGACAAACCAAGGTGATTTGCAGCCTTCTAGTCATTGTCATGTATGTGTCCTAGAACCAGCAAAAAATTAATCTCATGCCATTTTTGATTTAGCAAGATTTAATCCTTATTTTTCTCTTCAGTAGTCTTAGCTACCTATGATTTCAGAAGTCTGGGAACCCTTGTAGAACATTTAAGGTAAACTTTTTGGACAGCAGGTTTTCCAGAATTTCATCCAACCCTCATCTGAGTGCGTAAGTTACTCACTTTTCTGCTAACCCTTGTCAGCAGTAAGTATGACCCCAGTCATCACGTCTCAGACTGGAAGCAGGTCAATTTCATTCGCAGTCAGTAGTTAAAAACGCTGCTTGCTCCAAATCTGCTGTTAGGCATCGAAAGAGAACAACACTCAAGTGCAGGTACTGAAGTCGTGTTCCAGCTGACAAAGAACTGTTGAATATTTTGCCGCTAGTACTGAGACAGTGATGAGGTAAAGATGACAAAGATCACAAAGCAACAGACTGCAAATCACTTGAATCATATTTTGAGTGGTGTATTATGGTAACCTATAAATAACTAATTGCATAAAATTGCTTTAGTAGTTTCTAGATGGCAGCTTTAATTAAAAGCACCGGAGACATTTAGAAGTTTAGAAATGGATGGCATGTAATTTGCCCTTTTGCCAACCATAAAATGGTAATTAACCAATTTGATTCGCTACTTCTTATTAAAAGTTTTATGAGAAATGCAGGTTCCTTCTAAATACAGTTTTTCTTCAGCAGAAGGTGGCATTCTCTTTTATCAGTACTCACCAGTAGTTTTAGATGTTCTTTTACAAATTCTTCAGGAGTTTAATTAGAAGTTTTCAATGTAGCATGCTCAGTTGCAAAGTATGTAGCTGAGCAAAAAGTGTAAAGTAGAATTTTCAGAACTGGGCAACATACCACTCTAGCTGCTGTTTATTGATGTGTTTCTGTGTTCGGAAGGACTTGTTCCCAGGAAGAGTCTCTTAGAGTGCAAGTTTGGGCTGCGATGGGAGGTGGGGGGAAGAAGAGAAAATACCTGAATGGGGAGTTTACTGTATTACTTTTAATCCATATTTTTAGCAGTATAAGCTGAGCTCAATTAACATCGAAATGGCAATATTTCTAGACTGAAAGAGCAGGTGTACAATAGTCATGTGTAGCTTGAATTTGTACCTATGAGAATGACACACAGGAGTGAGCAGTTTGTCTTCAAAGTGTTATTTGCATTTGTAATCCTGTACCTATGTGCGCTAAGGCAGATCTGTCAAAGGGAATAACCCTTCAACCAACATCACTCCAGAGAGCAAGTACCAGGACAGGCTATAGTCAGCCTTATGTGTTTATCATGGTTGTACTCAGCCCGTCTAGTAAGTACTGTTTTGTGCAGAAAACAGTTGTAAAGAGCAAAACTTTTTCTGCAGAGTCTTTCTAGTCATGATACTTAGTAGCCATGTGTGGTTGCACTAGCAGCAGTTAATTTTTAATGTTAGTTAACAGTATTTAGATGGTACTGATTAAAAGACCTTCTAAGTGTTGTAAATATTGTTCCAAGGTGTCTGCGCATAAATCTGCGGGAGGTAGGTGTTCATAAGAGCTACTGGTTTGCGTTCAGGTACAAAACCTAGTCCTATGTAAGACAGTCCCAGTGACTAAACATGACTAAAAACAGTGCCTCAGTACAAGCGTGTTACTCAGAAACAGATGGTGCTCAGCTCTGAGTGAAAGAACGAGACTACGCCCTTTATTTGTCGCTACTCAGACATCAGTGTTTAGTGAGAAATCTCATACCCAAGCAAGGTAAGTCTGTCACTTGTGCAGTAGGTCACATTTGTGCCCGGAGGCAGTGTCAGCTGGGCATACAGTTTAGTGCTACGGTTCCTTAAAAATAACAGAATCAGACTGGGAGCCTAATACAAACTACATCTCACTCTCTGTGCAAAGAAAAATGACCTTTGTTACTCACTCATGCAGTGAGCAGTGTTCCTACTTGCACTCAGTGCAATTCATTAGGCTCAGCATGTGCACGTTTCCCCTCCGAGTTCCTCAGTGATTAAAGCACAATTCAAGTGCTGCGTGTGATTTGATTCTGCATTACACTGTACGTCAGAAAAGGATTAAAAATAAGCTCTTGGAGTACAGATTATGTGAAGCATCATGCAAGATGTGACAGGAGCATTAATGAATCCAGCTCTAATAATGAAGAAATTGGGACAGTTTAGCCACAAATCTGTATTTTGTTTTGCAGTGACTGCCTTATATAGGGTATTCGTCAACAAGACTTAAATACAGAAGTCGTTTTTTCAAATAGGTAAAGTCATATTGTTTTATTATACAGGAGTAAGCGCTGGAAGCAATAGTTTGTTGTTGAGTATACATGCACTGGTACTTGAAGAAACTAGCTTATTAGGTGGTACCAGGAATTTATTATTTTTAGAACAAATACTGAAGACATGGGCTTGTTTATGCCATCACACTGGCGTATGCACTTCCCTTGCAGATAGACTGCCTTTCTGCAATGGCTGGAGAGCAAAATGTACGCTATTAACATTAAATGATCTTTGTTTTTCTTGTATAGTCAGTGTCTGAAATCCATTCAGCAACACAGCTGAGTAGCTTTATTTCACTGCGGCATGATTTTTGATTTTTATATAATGGATGGTTTGCAGCCAGCACAGCCATCTGTTCACAGGGAAATGGCGTAAAACAGAAGACGCGCTTGCCCTGGTGATAGATCCTGGCCTGGTGCTGGCCGTGCCCTGGCTGCCACCCAGGCTGCGCTGCCCAGGTGAGAAGCTCGGCTCCTGGCCTGCCAGGCAGCACCGCCTGCAGGGTTCTCCTGTGAGCCTGCGAACTGCGCTGGAAAACAAATCAAATCTTGCCTAATACTGCTCCGCGATGCAGTGTGGGTAAGGCTCTAAACACCCCCAGCAATCACAGCTGCCTGCGTGCCACAGCAGTCACATACGGTGTTGCTTCCTCCTCACACCCTCCCCGCCACAGCAATCCACTGTGGGTTTTTCTTCTCAAAAGGAGTCTTGAAGAGACTCACAGAATTACATAATGTTGGGGGTTGGCAGGGACTTCTGTGGGTCATCTAGCCCACCCCCCCTGCCGAAGCAGGGTCACCCAGAGCAGGCTGCAGAGGACCTTGTCCAGGCGGGTCTTGAAGATCTCCAGAGAAGGAGACTCCACAACCTCCCTGGGCAGCCTGTTCCAGTGCTCCGTCACCCTCAGAGGGAAG
>Ga0181612_145220_pt1 | contig 22759 bp, 7 predicted proteins | sample HoacroProtozoa21_FD_119630 | JGI IMG/M metagenome (GOLD analysis project Ga0181612, IMG submission 119630) | Hoatzin crop microbial communities from Cojedes, Venezuel. Combined Assembly of Gp0051906, Gp0051904, Gp0051908
GATCTTTAAGGTCCCTTCCAACCCTTACCATTCTACGATTCTAAGACTTTACAGTATTTATCTGTAGAATTGATCACAACCAACAACTACTTACACAGTTATAACTGAATAAGAGAACAGTGTAATGTCACAGAAAAACATGTTTGTGGTTCGATTTTTCTTTCTTCTTCAGATGTTTAGTGGTGAAATTCTAGGAAAACAAGTTTTATCTTGTGTTTTCTAATAAAAAGAATTCTGGCATGTGTTTGTCAATACATGTTCCAGCCAATTAATATTAAAAGCAGGACTTTTGAAGGAAGCAATGAGATGGCTGCCTGTAAAACAACAGTGAGGACTCTGTTAACTTCCTGGGTATGCCTACTTTTGTAGGACTTGACATCTGCATGTGCAGTTGCATTTTCATTTCTGCATTCCAAATCAAAATCACTTCTATCTTTCACTTCAGGCTTGGATCTGATCATGAAAGACATCAGTTAATCACTTACAAGATTTTCATCATACATGTAACAAAATCCTTAAAGAAGTCATATATCTGAAGAAAAATCAAATTGTTATGCATAAAATACTGCAAAATATAAACAGAAAATCATGGCTTAAAAGTAGTTAAACTCAATTAGAGTGTTCATAATTAAAACTTTATAGATATATTTTCTTAAGTAGAACCTTACTACAGATAGGTTTTAATAGTTAAGCTAGTTGAAGTATTCTGGTATTGGTTAGCATAAAAAAGAGCACCTCCTCAATTAAAAACATGGCAACACATGTAACATTTCATCACCAGTTTAAGAAAGTTGAAGTGTAAAACTTGAGGTGTGATAATCATCAATATGTGACAATATGTTAAATATGGAAAAATACTTTCTGCTGCTGATGAATGCAGCATGCATTTCAGTGATGAGAACTACAGATTGGTGCAAAGATTCCCTTCTAAAAGATTCAGGTCATTTGCTCCAGTCCTTTCCAAGATCTTCTCAGCACAACTCAACTGTGGCATGGATATATCTTCAGATTGGTTTTTTTGCTTGTGAGAAAGACACATGAATTTTTGTTATCAGGAACTTGTCTTTGCTAGAGCTCATATTCCTTTAGTCTCTTTAAGGCATTCTGAAAATAATGTAGTAGAAAGAAAAATACTCTAGGTTTAACAAATGGCTGGTTTTCATTGCATGTCTCACATAAACACAACAGACAACGAGGGATTTATGACACATTTCGTTTTGTGGCTGATGAAGGGTAAGTTCAAATTACAGTTCACTAAATCCTACATTTGTGGCTGATGAAGGATAAGTTCAAACTATAGTTCACTAAGTCCTACATTTTTAGTAGTCACTGTGTAGTCACCCCAGTCAATCACATGTTTACAGATATTTTTTGATCATAAGAACATTGTCAACATTGTCCATGTCCATACACTGTTTGAGACTCAAGAAATTTCTAAAAAGAGTTCACAAACTGGAGTTCCTGTTCTTTTATTCCACAGCTATAGACCAGATTGGTAACTTTCAAGGTGACAAGGACAAAAAAGCCCAATAGATTCCCTGGAAGAAACCATAGGCCCTTAGAAGTGTACTGTGATTGAAAGACGATTAAAAGTAGCCTGCATTTTCTTTTCAGACAGCCAGATTTATTCTTATTATGCACTCTCTCAAATATTCATCTAAGAATGTGGTTAATGCTGTGACTGTAATTCAAGACTAACTTTGATGCTTGGTATCAGTTCCAAAGAAGTTTTCAATACGAAGATATCATTAAAATAATGTGCCAAGGTGAAATAAAACTTCATCTGTTTTACTGTTAAGAAGTGTCACATGGACAAGTAACATTTTTGTCTAACCACCTCTCTTTCTGTCAAGGTATGAGAAGTACCAAAAGCAAAAAGTGCTTTGGACACTTAATGCAATCCTATTCTTTCATTGTACAGTGTCATGTAGAACATAAAATGTAGGTTTTGGAATAACTAGGTGTCAAAGGAAAAGAGTAACTTGATATCATTTAGTCAAAACATAAATAAAATAAAATATCAGAATTTTTCATTTTAAAACCTAGGTTTTACAATATTGTCATTCAGATAAAAATTAGTATCACATAATGAAAATATCATGTCATTTAGAAAAGAACACATAAAGAAAATATCAAAATTCTCCACTCGAACTGCTCTCTAAATAGCATGGCCATTTTCCACAGGGTCAGGCTGGCCTAGAGGTTCTGATGAACTGCACAATTAGCCAGTACTGGGATTCTTGTAGGAGATGGTCATTCTTATGATTCACCAGGGAAAGTACAACTCTTCAATTTCCTCTCTGAATATAAAAGAAATAGCCTTTCTGGCACAGGAATCTGGTCTTAAGTCTCAATCTTGCTTTAGATCTACATCACAAATAGCGTTGCCTTTTGAAGTCACTCGACCCAGTTCTAAACAAATGGCATTGGAAGGCTGTTTGTGAGCTTCTTAAGTGCTTTGCATCCCTGTTCATACAACACTATACAGATGAATGTGCGCAATTTCCACTTTCAACTTTGCAAATTTCAGTATGAATTTCACTACTTATTCTTCATTTACTTCATGTGAATAAATAAGATTACAGAGGTCAAATTCCTAGGTGATATAAATCAACATACTCTTGTCGTCTGACTTTAGGCGTCTGTTCTTTCCCTAGTTATACCAAGATGTTTTGATTTTTCCAAACAAAACAACATAATGGGCAACGATATTGTCATGGCCACAGACAGTCTTGGATCTTTATTGGATGAGGCAGCATGCACTTCATAAAGCCAGCTGGCATTAGCAAGAACACTTTCTGGTCACTGCCCTCTAAAAATAAAAAAGTATCAGTCTCACCAACAGCAGACCCATATTGTGAAGTCCAGAATTAAATGTAGCTCTCCTATTTGGCTGCTTTTATTGCTGCCACTATGCCATCTGGTCAACAAAACTATTTAGCACTGAATCAGCTTTATATCTGTTACTTTCAAAGCACAAATATTTACATTTGAGGTTTGTCCAAAAATTCTCCTAGATAAGTGGTAGAAAAAGATGTTTCTCTTTCCAGTTCCAGGCAAACAAAGCAGAAAGACTAGGCAGATGTAGGGGAAAGAAACCTTGAGCAGAACTTCCTTCCAAAAAATTTAATTCAACAATGTTAAAGTGCTAGCCCAGTACCATTCCTTGCAATAGTTTAGATAAGATGCAATGAACAAATGGAAACAAACTCCAAAGTCTTCAAATCTGAAGAACCAGTAAAGAAAAATCAAATTTTAACTACAATTAAGGATTTTTTTGCCACTATTTCTTCCTGTGGATTTTAGACAGAAAGAAATGTATCAAGTTCCTAAGACAGTCAACTAGTTAAACATATTTATCTGAGTGTGGATAGGTGTAAGATTCCTCTGATGGGATAGTCAAGATGGAATGTGACTTGTAAAATTAAGAACTTGCATGAAGCTTCTAGGAATATTCATTCAGAGCACTGAAGCAAAGACCGATGTGTTAATGGTTTTGTTTATATTTACCACATTATCTGGGTTGCTAATGAATCTTTAATACATATCTCGAATTCAAGATACTTATACAGTGTTGCCAGTGACACGACAAATGGAGATATTTCAGTAAACAAGTAGTTGATCCTGCATACAGCAGCTGTGCAATGTATCTTTTAATACTTAAGATCTCTTTCGTATATACATATATTTCCAAATTACCTTATCGGAAGGGGAGAAACATGCAGATCAGAATATTATTCTAAATTTGAATTGTTAACTAAGACTAATGAATTCTATATCTATTTTATTGGTTTATATTAATCTCCATTTCAGATGCTCCTAAACTGGTATTTTACAATCAAGCCCAGATTTTAGACTTCCTTCTACTTAGAAGGAACTACACTTGACTAGGAAGTAGCAGATTCAATCACTTTCAGACTTGAAAAAAGGGTAAGAAAGTACTGCGGTGACAGAAAATTGGTATTATGGGCACACACATTAACACAGATGGCCATGTTTACTGTTAACATATTGAAAAATGCTACAATGACATCCAACCAGAGCAGAAAGATTTGTAGGAACTAAGCTCTGAAAACACATTATCATTCCAATACTTTTCATAGTCCTGGAATATAGACTCATAAGTCACTTGTATACTTCCAGACATTTTGTCAACTCTTTGAAGTTGTTATCCTTTCACTCAGTAACAGTAGAATCATGGAGAGTTTCCTTCTGAATCTTATGCCCAAAATTTTTACTGCTCAGTGTATCAGCATAAAGGCAGCTCTTGGACATAGTTCTTTTGCAGTGAATAAGTACTTGCACTTCAAAGATATCAAGAGATTTATCAATATTGCACTTTTCTGAACAACAAGTTATAATTTTAGACTAGGCGATGACATTGTAATGTACAAATAATTCAGAATATGAATAAGTACTAGTAAGCTCTGTTTGTTATTTGTAAATAACCATATCAAGTAAGCAAAAGCACAAGTTGTATGAATCTTCAGAGCAGCAGAGGCTGTTTTAATTGACATACCGTAACAAGGGTATCACAGTGCATTGCTCTCTCCAGGCCAATTGATAAATAGTCAAGCTGTAGCTCTGACTGTGTTTTTTCACAGATGGTCAGTAACACCTCTTCTCCTGTTCAGGTAGTGGCATCGCTAGTTCAAATAAATATCAAAAATTATCCCTTTGTGATCTGTGCTTAAGATCATTGACAGAAATGGGACACACAGTTTCAGAATTCTGGTATTTAGCACAATTTAAATCAGAGGGGGACTTCACAAAAGTTATGATGGTGTTACAAAGCCATGAGTGAGGTCAAAATCAGTCTTCTAAATTGCAAAGAATCTGTACTTTATTTCACCTCCCATACCTACCAAGAACAGTCTTCATAATATGTTTTGTTCTGTATAAACATGGCAATGCTAGACTGAAAGGGCAGTTACAAGATTTTTTTTTTCTTTAAGCAGCTCTCAGGAGTGCCACAGGAGTGTTAGGAGCTGCATAACTAGTACTTCCCAAAGGCACCAATCTAGAGTGCAGAAGAGATGGATCAGCTTCTATACATATTCTCATGGAAGAAGTAATGGCTAAAGGGGGCTGATTTCCTCTGTAGGCTATAAATGACAAGCACTTTGTAACCAATAGCGAATTAGACTCATACCTCATAAGACATTAAATACGAGCATATTTCTAGCAGCTACAAAGACTTTGAACAACTGTGGAGGGCTATTAGAATTACAAAGTCTTAGTACAGGTCATGCTCAGCTCAAGAACTAATACTTAATAATTAAATAAATAATTAATAATATAATCTTTACCTTCCTGTTTATACATAAAAAGGTTAGGATCAAAAAGAAACATATGCTACCTGCCAACCTACATGTGTTCAAGCTTCTCTAGCTGTTTTTCAAATACAGGGATTTACTGGGGTTTGACATGTATACCATTAACTCTGCCTCTCCATATATCTATAATTATTAATGATGCTTAAAAAAAGGGTGAAAAAAACCCAAATGAGCAACTGAATTTTAAATTCCTGAAATATATTTGCAGTAACAAGCTGGTACATTACTTGCTCTTTCCAGGCCACTCTCTCTTCAAGCCATTGTAATTTGTAAGTAAACCCTTGGCAGCAATATGCCTTGAGTCTGCACTAACCTATTCTCCAACATTTGAGACAGAAATATGAACACTTGAAACTGAAGTGAGCAAGCACAGTAACAGATGTCTCTTGGGGATAATGGGTCTCTAGTAAGTGAGCAAGTGAGTGCCTCCTAGGGGTTTAAGGAATATGGTTAAGTATTAATCTCAGCTACTGCAATTCTCTGCAATTTAGAATGCATGTTTTAAAATTCACAAAGTCACAACATCTGTATGTAGGTGGGTGTCTGAGTGGGCTCCCAAGGACAGGGAAGACAAGCAGTAGTGAGAATTACACACATTTACTGAGGTACTCAGTGCTAGTCCTTAAGAAGAGCTACTTTATCTTTAAAGATAAATAGTACTGGAGGAGATGCATTTAAAAAATATTTAACAGAAAGAGTAGTCAATCATTTTTCTCCGAAAAATTTCTTTTTATTTGTTGTTTTTGAGAAGCGTGTGTAAGAACATCTGCTACAATTTTACAGGTTTTAACATGTGAGTGTTTTCATACTCTGTTCTATTCCCTTCTTCATGCACATTTTATGGTAACATTGATTTCTTGCACTATTCTCTGGAGAAATTAGCATGCACATTCTTTCCCAGAGCTGCAATAGGACATTTGTGGGTAAAACACCATCAAAAATATAACTGAAAGAGTAACAAGAAGGGCTGCACACAGGATGTAAAGAGAAGAGCAAGAGAGTGTCCTGGCATCCTTAGAGATATTGGTCTCAAACTGGCCCAGGTGGCCTAGAAAAGACCTGAAAATCTTTTACAAAGTTGAATTATATTTTATGATCTTCTTTAGAAACATTAAAAGGACAAATTACAAATCTAGAAGAAGCTACAAGGATTATTTTGCAAATTCTTAGAAGTGTCTGATACCGAAATATTACTTCTAGTCTCACTGTCTTATTTTAATGTAATAATGCAAGATCTCTGTAACATGTATATTGACACAATCCTAACTATAGCAGAGATTTGCATTGACTTGCATACCATGTTTTCCTTTGAGATTAAGTTTTCCACGGAAAACTCTACCACGTTTTGTTCCAGATCAATTAAAGCATGCTGTTTGAATCAATCAACTGGTTTGAAAACTTCTTATTTTATTTATAATATTAAAATGAAAAACTCTATTTCAATGGTAGTAATAATAAAAAACCTTTTGTTTCTCTGAAAAAAATATAAATATTAGCACACTTCTGCAAACTATCTTAAACTTGACAAATGACATTTCTATCAGAAAACTGTTCCATGTGGAAACTTCTGGAAACACTCCACTTGATATAATTTCTTCTTCGTGCTACAGGTATGTTACCTGGCCACTGAAGGTAATTTAATTTTACTTATTATTACAAAATAATCCATCAGAGCCACCCATATACCTTGTACTTCCACATAGTCTTACAGGAAAACACAGACAGTGGGCAGGTGAGAACAGGAACACTGTCCATTGCCACCTCTGTCTAAAGATCTCCATTACTTGCTCAATCAAAAACCACAGCAGCCGAGGATTTTTTTAACAGGATTAATAACGTGATTCATATTGACAGCATGTACTATCATAGAAACAATTTTTAATTGTAAAGCAAAACATTGTTTTATAAATGCATGTCAGACTGGGTATTTGTTTGAGTTGAACACTGTAGGTGAGTAGAAATGCATACCCATTTAAGAAGGTAGTGATGAACTCAGGATTCTTCAGGCAAACACAAGCTTTAATATGTTCTCCTGTACATGGTATTGAACCCAGAAATTGAGTCTAAGCTTTAGTATTTGTTAAGGGTTACAGAATTATATTGGCAGATTTCTGATATAGGCAGTTGTGGTCATCTGAACTCTGGAGAAGCAAGCCAGATACATAGGAGACGTACTAACTAGTTGATAAGTCAGAAATATGCATTACATGATCTATGTTATAAATCTTTGATATGAAATAATTAGATAATTTTGTGTATCAAGCTTTAGAAAGAAGTTGGCAGCAAAATCATAATGGCTATGCCATCTTCATAAAATAAAGCACAGACCTGGACTTTTGTGATTATTTTTCTTTTTTCTAATGTCATGTGGAGGTTTCATCAAAAAAAAAACCAAAAACCAACACATAAAAAAGGACAGATATATTGACTGTTTCAAGTGGAATTGTAAAACAAAGATATGGATAAAATCTAGTTTAAACATCATGTTGTCCTGGCAAAATATCATACAAGTAAAAGTTAGTCTTGAATACCTTAACCTCCCTTACGTTTTTTTGTTGAAGTCATTTAAAAGTGAGGAGAAGAAAAGAATGTTCCATTCCAAGATCCAATCGCTGTTTCATGCATCGTGGGAAAACTGTGTATCAAACGTAGGTGGTCTGCCCAGCATGGAATAGCATTTTAAGAAACATCAATACCATCACAATGTGAATAAACAGTACAAAACTGCATTGACAGGTGAGAAGCTGGAACTGCTTTACGATAAACTTTAGTTGAACTAATAAGATATTGACCTAGTTGAAACACAAGACAAAATAAAATATTTAGGTATCAAGGCCTATGCAGACTGCCTAGATTTCAGAAGAAATCAAGAACACCTTCCACTTGAAAAATGTTAGTTCTGGTAGTTCTCTTCCCAGTTCATAAGAGAATCCAGGAAATTATATTCTCTGTTCTGTTTCAGCACTCATGCAATCAGGTACTATCATGGGTCTTCGTGGCTGCAAGCAGGATCAGTTAATGAATAAATATCAGAAGTTGGTCTTTGGGACAATTTAAATTGGTCATTATGACCATTAAAGACTATGGGTTTTCAGTCTTTAAATCTTGGTCATTATGTCAAAACGAGAAGAAACAAGAAAAGAGTACACAATCTTACTCTCCTGTGGGGATAAAACATCCAGACAGATTTCATGCCTCCCTAGAATAAAGGATTTGAAATTCAGAGTTACTCCTGAAAAACAAGCAAAGTCCTTCATTTCCATGACTGAGATGGTTGTTTGTGGTTGGACACACTGCTTGCTACAGGAGAGTGCTATCGATTCCTTGGGGGAGGAAGACTATCAGTATTATCTCACTCCAGTGACATTAGTTCTAGAAACTGTAGGCTGCATTTTAATAGGGAACACAATTGTTCCCTGTGCCGCACTAACACACATTAATAGTATTTTTGGGGGACTGACACTGCTGTTGTTACCATTTGTTGTGCACCTCAGTTTCTACATCAATGATCTAAAAGCTAATGAGGAAGCTTGGTCTTCCACTGCTTACCACAGACAATAAAAATACAGAGAGGATAAATATAGTAAGTATCCACTGTAGGATCAATAGGGATAAAGCGACATGTTAAATTCATACCACTGCAATTCTGGCTAGTCAGCTATTGTGATTTATTCTTATGCTGACTCCGTGCTTCAGAGTGAAATACTGCAATACCTCCCACTCCTCTAGTGTTTGCCAAATCCCATTAGGAACTGTATAGTAATTAAGGTTAAATAACACCATGTTATCCAACTCTGCCCAGAAGGTACTCCGGAATGTCTCTGAAGTCAACTAGAAAGGAAACCTCCCAGTCCAATGCCAGAGAAGATGCTTAATATCGGGAAGGAGCAAGATCTGGGCTAATCCCTATAGGAAAGTGAGCCAGGAGCCTAGAAGGGCTATGATACAGGTCAACCAATGACTGCACCAAAAGGGAGCAGCCCCACTGCACCTCAGCCAGGCAAGCAGAGCGGGGTCGTGACAACAACAGGACCTATCAACAGCCTAGTGAGCATCAGATTAAAGCACGGTAATAAACTAGGTTCAGGGTCAACCCAGGAAATCCAAATAACAATTCAGGAACAGCGAGGTCTGAGCTGAAAAGGAGCTCTTGAGCCCATGTTTTGTTTCAGATCAATTAAAGCATGCTGTTCCAGCACTTAAGATTTAGTGATGACTTCGCCCCTCTCATTGCATAAAACCTGTTTCTTCAGAGATCTGATGCAAAACAACAATCCCCTGTGCAAATTTTGAAACAGATGTCCTTTAAACTTCCAGGTCCTCAGAAAAAATAACTTTCAAGCTATATATCAGCAGATGTATCTTTCCCAAATATAAAGGCTCTGTCTACCAAGGCACATTCTTTCAATGAAGAAAACCCCACTGTTATGTCTGCCACAATATTTCACTTGAAATAGCCAGCAATAAAAGAATGACTGCACAGGCAGAGCACAAGAGGTCTTTTGTTATCTTGAAGTACAATTAAAGGTAGCAGGCTGGACACTCTTTTAGCTTTATTCTGACTGGCATGTGCAGCAAGGGGTAACAGAGAAAGAGTGATATCATGAGTAGCATGAAGACTCACAAGCATTATGCACAGATCCAGTGAATACAACTCTTTAACTTACAATGTGTTGTGCACAGACATACTTAAAGGAGAGCAAAGTTTGTGGGTGCTTTGTTCGTCTTAACTGCTTATGGACAGCTACAGTCTCCTCAGTATCTTGGCATCTGTACATGCAACTGCCTAGCAAGAATGTCTGAAAACATTTGGCTTCACCTTGTGACTCATCATGCACTTTAGGTGCCTGTTTATTAATCAACAATCACACACCCTCCTGTGTGTTATCATATTCAAGGAAGCAACAGAACCATTAGTGTTCAGTGTTTCTTGTTTTGTATCTCACATCCAAGTCAGAATTAACTAACACACCTGAGATTTAATTATGTTAAGCCCCAGCCTATTTCACTCTTTCATGCCGTTCAGCCTTTGCCCGCAGCTCTAGGCGCTCAGGGACAAGTCTGAAAGAATTTCTGCAAGTACTTTGGCAATATTGCATATATGTTCATATTCAAATTTTTAAGTTCAAATAGTAAATGACCTACTTTCGTCTGGAAAGATCTCTGTGATTAAATATTGGAGAAAAAAAATTGTAAGATTAATGCTTAAAAAAGGTATTAATTCCAGATATGTTTCTAAATTACACACACTCTCACTTGCCACTATAATTGTGGAATGTAAATAACATTGAAACAAAATGAAAGCCTGATATCCTGATATCAGAAGTAATTCATATTTTCTTTTTTAAATACTTTTACTTTTTAAATAGTTAAACTTTGAGGATAAAATGCTGACTTTACCCGGCCAGTTAGAACAGTTTCTCTAACTACTTTAATGGAAACAAAAATTATGAAAGCCTCATCAGGTATACTTGTCATCAATTTGCTTGATTTATAGACATAGATAATTGCTGGAACTACTGAAATACTCTATTTTAAAAGAGAAATCTTCTTAGCAAGTAGTATTTCACACTAAAATGAATGTTTAGTGACAACCATTTCAAAATCAAGTTGTTCAGTTTTTCTCATTTTGCTCATTTGCTCCCACTCCACTGTTAGTTACAGTCTTTCTGATCTCATATCATTTGATATTGTCCCTCCGCACATTAAGACAGCCTTAGCTTCTAAAAGTTCCCTATAAAAGAGTCAATAAAAGCAGTCCAAAATGGCAATGAGGAAAAAGGATGAAAAAGATATTATGATGAGGGAGTTTAGTGATATTTCAAGATCATCAGTGTTATGTCTCTTGGGAATCTACCCGTACCTTGATGGTTCATAAAATACCAGTAATTACAAAAATCAGTGATACATATATGGTATTTAGTGTATCTATCTGCATGACACTACTGCTACTGTAGCACCAGTATGATGGACATGATTGAAAATAATTAAAAATATTAAATTGTAACTTGATTTTTTTTATAATCAAAGTTGATATGAAGAAATAATAGAATAAGTTTTCCAAAACAGGAATTAAAGGGGAAGAATAAATATATTTTTTAAAAAATCACAAACACTTTACTGAGATAAAATTACATGTCATTGCTTTCAGATGCTCGTTACCTGATTCTTGTCTCTAACAACAATGCTGACATATTTTACTGATGACAATGGCTATCTAACAGATGACAATTCATTGTAGATTTAATCTCATAATATCTTCATACTTTTAAGTGAAAGACTCAGAAGTTTCTTGCTTCTGACATATTAAGGGCAAATAATACATTACTTTCCCTTTGCTTTAAGTAGAAAAAGAGTAGGATTAGGCTCTAAAAGACTCCTATCTTTGCAGCTCACTTTGACACATAACAAAGTTTACCAATATAATCTAAAGACTGTGAAGCTAAACCTCATCTTATTTAGAGGATTAAAAGCAATTAAAAGTGTATTACTATATAGTCCCATTTATTTTTTTCATAAATTGAACCAGCCTCCTGGAAGGGTTTATTCCACAGGTAATTAAGGCTCTTAGAGAATTAAAGTTTTCATTCTTCAGGGGGAAGGTACTAGCTGTGAATATCAGAAGCATCCTACAGGTTAAGACGCGAAAATGTTGTAGTCAAATTCCTCTTTGCACTCACACATCAAATAGGAATAAGAAAAACTGTAAAAAGAATTAGTGCAAATTAGTGCTGATTTCTGTTGTATTTATGTTAAGATAGCTTGACTTAGTCAAAAGCTTGCACTATCCTGCAATACTGCTGCATAAGCACAGAGAACAACCTGAATACATTCTAATCAGCGTTTATTGAAAGGAAAAAATTGCTGAATGCTTTGTAGTCACATACTATTATTAACTGTTTTATCATAAACCACAGAGAGGTGTAAATTGCCTTTTTTATACAAAAGGGCCTTCAGAATGTCAGTACACCTTTAAAAAAACATACTACTTAAAGAAACTCTATATGAAAACCTGTAATGTGAAAATTTGTACAGAATTGTTACTTAAAATTGTAATATTTATCATGAAATATTAGTTAAGGTTAAAAATTCATGGATGATTTTCATTCATAGTTACTTTACCTTGATTAAGATTTTCTCTGAGGCAATACACTGAAAATATTAATTTATTATATACATTTTGAATATATAATTTAAGGTCATAAAACTGATATACTTCTCCAGAGACATGCAGGCCATCATCTAGCATGATGTTGTTAATTAGCTTTTTATTTTCTATGCTTTTTTGTATAATTTTCCTGTTCCAAGTTGGAATGAAAACCTGATCATTCAGATTTTTCTTACAAAATAATAACTGGAGAGAAAAAGGTAGAAACAGGTCATTCAAATCTTTTGCTGAGATAATCAAAATTCATCACTGCAATGTATGTTGTACCACTATCACTAACATATTTCCAGAATGAAAAGTCATTTTGAAATCAAGCATTTAACTTTCATTTTCTAAGGTGAAAAGCAGGATATTTCATTACTCTCAAATGTATGTTAAAAAAAAAAGAAACCGAAGGTTTTCGAAGCAGGCTGAGAAATAGTTCCAGCTCTAACAAATCAGAATTTTCCATCAAAAATATAATTAAAATATTGTTATTAGAATGTTAGATAGAAAACATCTAATTTATTCTGCAAAAAAGATTGCTCTGTTCTTTGGACTTTCCTTAGGGGTCTCGTTTTGGTTTCATATCTGTCACTCTTTGTAATTGGTACTGGTGAAATATCTGGGTCTTTCCACAGACTCACTATAAGGATCTCCAAACACCTCAAAAGTTGTAAGTTGTAAGGATATTTGGAGACTTTACCAAATATAATGTGTAGCTCTGTTTTTGGTGACTGCAACAGAAAATCGGTACCAGCACTGGTAATGGTTTGCTTAGAAAAATCATGCATCAGTATCTTATTCTCTGTAAAACAGTAATAATCCACAGAAATTGAGAACATGAAATATAACATTTTGCATCTTTGTATCTTTTTTGTGTTTTGCATCTTTAGAAGAACAGGCTCTGAATGACAGAAATAATTTCTGCTCCAAAAAATTTAAAAGAAATTCAAGTTTTAACCTTGAAAAAAATCCTGTGTCTAGAAAATCCTTTCTTATACTTATTTTAAAGAAAATAATTACAATCATGACAACGTAATGAACATGAATGATCTTAACAAAAACGTGTTCTATCCTTTCACGCTATCTGCTTCATAAATTTTTGTGGTCATGGTAAAAATAATGATATTTTACAAGCTTTTCTTATTTGTTTGTATGAACAGTAGCTAAAAAAACTTGTCAATTATTCTTGGCTACAAGAAAAATCTCTGCTACTTTGGGCTTTTTTATATTCTCTCCAATGGCATTTATCTGGCTGATCACCTTCTGTTCTTTTGGTAGGATACTATTTCCGTATGTTCTGCATCTGCGGTACTCACAGAAAGTTTACTGCATTTCAAGCACACTCAGAGACGTGTTAGAATTGGAGTTGATTAGACAGAACAGTGACACTGGAGAACATATTCTCCTCTAGTACAGATCTGAGGCTGACTAATCCTTTGGAATCTCTCCCCACATCTGGAATAACTACTTTCGACCATTTTTTATGTAAATTAATTCCATCTAAACATTTACCTTCTCAAGCACTCTTGAAAAACCTTGCAAGCAGCTATGCTGAAAAATGCAATGAACTAATACTTAGAATAAAATTTGATTTATCAGCAGCATCATCTAAAAAAACACACAAATTGCAGAAAATCCAAAGTAAAAAGGCAAAAAATTTATTCTCTGTGGAGACAATATATTAATCACTGTTGTTGCAAAAAATAAAGCAGTTTTAATCACAAAGATAGGATAAAGGTCAAATGAACACCTGATTTGGAGGTATTTTTTTCCTAATTAGTTCTCTAACTGGGAAATTTACTGTTTTGTGCTCGGTTCTGGCTTACTGCATTGAAGCACTTTTGTATGAAGTGATTCACTGTCAGTGCACTGAAAACCACAATTCTGACAAGGGATGCAATATACTTTTCAATGATAAATACTTAATTTGTATCCCTTTTGCCATATAATTTAGATCATCTATAATTTCTGCAGCTCTGCCTCCGGTTATAATCAAGCACAAATGACTAGTGTATTTACAACCCACATCAAAACCAGTTTTTATACATCAAATAGGTTCCAACTTTGTGTTTCATAGGAATATCAGAATGAGAATAGTCAAATTTTAGCTGTTCTGCAACAAACCTGGAACTTTGGACAGACTTCAAATCACTATATCTCATAGACTGATCCAGGCTCCTTACTCACTAGCATTAGCTACTTTCGAACAGCTTCTAAAATCAATACAAAACATTGAATGCCATAATTTGAAGTATCATCCTGGATGCTTTATAACTGGATCCCAAACTTTACAGCAGTCTGAAGACACAGGTGTATCTCTGAGCTAAGCAGAAAAATGCATAAAACCTGTCTTGCTTCCTAGGCAAATTTGAAAAGTTAGTCATGTGAGACCTTACCATAATATAGTATGTTATGAGCCATATACATCTCTGTTTCCCAGGGACTTCACTAAACTATTTGAGAGCAAAGAGATTCTTCTATAAAATTTAACCTTAATTTCACTACAAAGGACTGAGATGTCTATGGTAAACATATACATGCATATATATCTTTGAAATAAAAGGCAAAATATCTCAATCTGTTTTGACCCCAGATAAACTTTTTGTTGATAGCCTTAGTGTATTCTTAAGGTACAGCTGCTTAAGGAGATGCTGCTATTAATACCTGGTAAGGACAAACAGTGTTCTGTGAAGTTCAATGGACTTGTTCACTTATCACCTACCTTATTAAGTTTTCATTTTATTTTTATATGTTGTACGTAACCAGTGATTGTTTCTGTCAGCGCATCTAAAAATCAATTGAAAAAAGCTTTTAAAACAGTGTGGAGAGGCAGAGGTGGATTATAAATGGAACTGCTGACAGACCTTATCTCTAGTGTTTTGAATGTCTCTTGGTCATGTTTTAACATAGTTCTGAAAAGAAAATTAAAATTTCTAGATCAATTCTTATAAGAAAAGCTGAAATAAAAACAAAGCATTTGTATTCCAAGCACTTTTAAAAAGATTGCTCTTTACTTTTAATAATTTTCTGCATGTTTTTCATTCTTTCTATGGTAAAATTATAAATGAAAAAAACTTGTGTGTGCATGACCATGTAGCAAGGGAAGGTTAATCACCAGCAGAACTTTGTTCAGCCTACACTTGTCAAATTTTCATTAACAAAAGAACAGTAAATCTTTATATAATTATCTGTAAAATCTCTACTGAATTTGCTGGGAGGCCATTTTTTTATACTAGCTATTACTATACAGCTGAATTAAGAGAAGAATCATGCTGAGTCTGACATTTAGAAATTTCCTACACAAAAAACCTAAATACCAAAAGATAAGCAAAATGGTTAAATCAGTGATACAGAATCTAATATGTCAGTAGATAGCCTATGAACACGGATAAACAATACTGATAAGCAATACTGACAAAACCAGTCTTGCCATAGAGTATATAAAGAATAGAATTTGAAAATTGAACTACTAGCAAAAAATATCAAAAATTTGTCTCGTTGAATATAGATTTGCTCTGAATACTAGAAATGCAGCATTGATTTTTTAATCAATTTTCTCTCAAGTTTCAAGTGAACTCTTGATCATATTAATTAAGGGCTGGAAACACGACTTCTGAATAACTGGACTATATAAATACATAACTGAATTATAGATGCCAATAATACAAACAATTATATGAGTAGTTATGCTAACAACTATTATATTCCAACTGACAAATTACCCACTCTCTTCAGGTGATCCACAAACACCATTGGTAACAATCGAATTACTCCCCTGGATGATACAATTGGTGAACGTAGTAACGAGTTGATAAAATTTATCAATGCTTCTTTATTAGCATGTCCATTTAATGCTAGATTTACACTCCTGTTTATATTACTTTTGTTGACTAATTGTACTGTTTCCATTTTCAATGGAGATGCAGCATATGAAACTGATGTAGATGACTGAAAAATTAAGCCTTGCATACATTGCAAATTATTTCCTCAGGCTAATGCCTAAATAGACTATTAAGAGAGATCAGACAATTTGGTAGTTTCCTGGTTTGTGCTTTGGTGGGTATTTTTCTTCTGTCACAGAGACGGATTTTGTTTGCCTGATGCCTACAGTTGTTAATTAGCATTAATCATTTCCTAAACCTGTGTGGTATCTGAGTAGGAAAGATCTAGTATTGCCTCTGAGGACTACTGAAGAAGGAATTTGTTTGAAACAAAGGGAATGTGTTCCCTAAAGTGATATCGGTGTTTGGGCTCATAAACTAAGCGAGAAACATAGAGGCTTTTAGGTGCTTAAGGATTATTTCATTATGCTATGTCTACCTATAGAAAGGCTGCGGGATAAGGAAAAATACGTAACATCTTTCCTCATGAGGAACACAAAAAAGTAAATCCTATCACTTTTTTTTACTGTAAGACAGGGAAATGTTGGAAAATTTCTTGCTTTTTCCTGATGTTTACATTTTTTAGCTTGTTATTTTTTACTGTGTTTATAGTTCTCCAATAAGTTTGTGCTATAAACAACATAAATATGCTATTATTGTTATTATAATTTCCTTAATTGTTGATTGAGTAATAGCACTCAGAGCTGTCCTGTAGTGGCACAAAAGACAAATACGTTACTTACAAGTAAACCAAAATTTTAGTTACTCCTTAAATAAAGTTTCCATAAACCAGTTAACACAAGGTATTGGCTGACAATTGCTCCTGTAGCAATCTTCTAGATGTGTTTTTCTATTTCCTGAATTAACTTACTGTTAAACATGGTAATAAACTTCTCTTTGTCAGAGCTCTATAGGAAGAGAGGGTTATTCGTTCTATTCTTACCTTTGTAAGGTCCACACTTATCTTAAGGGGATATATATATTGACAACTAAAAAGGAGGATTTGCATCAAGGAAGACAGTTTTTAAACTAATGGGTCACTCTTAAAGTGACAATCATCAAAAGAATCCTGAGAATTTAATGCATTTAAACAAGAAAACTGATAATGATTTATGAAGGTGAGGACACCTCCTACTCTCAGTACTAAGCTGATAAAGAAACTAACTAAAGATTGTTGCAGAATTTGAGACTCTCATACAATTTTGTCCATTATTCAGAACAGGATTCAAACTTTTCCGGAGTTGGCACTACCACAGCGACAGGCAGTCAGCAGCAGTGCAGTCTTGTGTAATAATGTACTTTAAGATCTGCATTTCCGGAAGGTAATTGATTTATACACATTTTCTTGTATTTACATACTTCTGTGTCAAAGAAGATGAACTTTGTATCTGTGGAATCAGGGCAGGTATGTAAAAGCTATTTTTCCTTATAAAGACTGGGGAAGGGGATTAATTTGGCTTAATTTTTCTTTTAAGCCTTTCTAAATTATCTTTTCTAATAATGACTGGTTTTGACAAAACAGTCAAATTAAGATGAACAAAATAAAATCCAAGCAGGGAAAAAAAGGACTAAAATACTGAACAGTAAGAAACAAGAAAACAAGTAAAACTGTTCTGAATATTAAGATCATTTACAGTATACAGATACAGTAATAGGAGGCCCCAAAAAATCACAGAGAGGAGACATCTAGAAAGAGCTGGTTTCAAGAATTAGACATTATCTGAAAGAAAACTGTATTTGCTTTTGTTTTTAAGAACACATTAGCACACTGTCTTGAGTAAATAGCGGCCATTCATCGCAAATCTCAGAAGCATGTGGAACATATTTGCAACTCAATCAGGCTATAGTTTGGCTTGATAAAGGAAACAGAAGACAGCTACCAACAACCTCACAAATCTAGTACACTCCCATGATAAATGGGATGCCAAATTTTGCCCAGATGTGAATACAAAACGCTGTGTTTTATGGACTTTTACATATATATAGCTGAGCACAAGCATACTTCACAATAGTATACATCTAAGAAGATAATTGGAGTAAAATAAGCAGTGGAAGGAATTCTATATGTGAGAAAGCAGAGCAGAAGACTTATTGTTGTGAATAGAAGTCTTATGATAAAAAAACCCCTAAGGTCAGCTGTAACCTCAATGTTAATAATTTACCAAATAATTCTTAAAGCTTTTTGGAATAGTGTTTAAGCAGACTTTTTCCTTTAGCATCCATTATTTTCTTCTCTCACAATAAACAGTATCAAAACACATGCACACAAAATGATAAAGTATATTAAGAAACTGATTCTTGTAAAAGGGTCAATTTTTATCTTAGTTATCCACTTCAAAACTGTCTCTAGCATCAAAGTGAAAAAAAATAATGTCACAATGGAAAATCTGGACACGTATTTTGAATTCAGTTCATCATTCTGATGATAGAGTTGAATCAGTTGGGCCAAATCCAAGTCTGTTTCATCTGAACTACTACACCCTAAATCGTTTCAGGAGAAATTGCTGACAATGGTATGATTGTTATCAGGTGTTCTTGCTATAAATAACAGGAGCAATCACCTATCTCTACAATGGTTAATGACTTGCAAATGACAAGGAGTGGCTTTGGACCTTTAATGTTTATAGGCTACAGTATATTGATTTTTTATTTTTTCCCTTAAATGCATAGCTGAATGTTATAGTCTTAGTTAATGTTAATTGAATAAAAGGTATTCTTTCAGTATTTCAGCAGGCCATGAGCAGATAGACATTTTTCTTAAAGGGAAACAAGACAGAGTATCTGTAAAACTTTGAATCAAGTGAAAAAAATAGAATCCTTAGATAAACCACAGTGTCTCCTAAACTCACTGAGGCACATTTCCTTAAACTTTATTAAATTGAATAATCACATTCCACTTCCAGAATCGGCAATATTCATACTATTTTAAAATCAGGCATAAAAATTATACTGCTGGTTCATTAAAAAAAAAAACTTTTTTATTGTAAATGTGTGCCTCGGAGTCAGACAACTTGCTTCATTTAAAAGCCGATAATACATAAACTGTTACTGACTGTTCTGTAAATAACAGGGAAAATAGGAAAAGAAAAAAGATTTTAAAAGAATGCTAATTGCCTGAAAGACCCAAATGGTTGCAGCCTAAACATTAAGAAAAGTTAGAAATCGGAAAGGTTTATAAATTTTCAAATAAATGAGGTTATTTCAACTAAAAACAGACATGGAAAACAACACTTCTAAGATGGTATTTGATGACTTTGGTAAATGGGATTGTTGGACTTTGAAACAGGAAACTGGATTTGATGACGCATTAAATTTTTTTCCAGTCCCATTTCCTATGTATGTGAACTGAGTTGCCTTTTACAACTAGGAATTGTCATAACAAATCCCCCTACTCTTAAGTAAGCAGAAAAACTGTGTTTGAAAGCTCTGGTTTCCTTTTATACTTTGCACCCTCTACAGGCATCCTCAAGGACATTATTCTGTGTCAGGAAGGAAGCTAAAAGATACCATCACTCCAGAGATTCTTGTCATTCCAGATCAGAGACTGGAATGAAACGGTACCAGTATTTTTTCTGCTGTCATCAGTTTCTGCACAGTTTATTATTAATTTTTAATTAGATTTTGAGAACTGAGATATTTCTTATACTGAATTTCTTATGATATGACTTTTTTATGTAGACAGACTGAAACTATTACTATAAAAATGATGAGCATTGTACTTCTGCTTTTATGTTGGGTGAATCCTACTGCTTGACAATTTAATGATCAACTTTTCATACTGTAAGACTTGACTTTCATGAGCACTTTTGCATGCTCAGTGGCAAGCCATACATTTGTAAAACTGTCTGAGCTAATTAGTACAATGTATCTACTTATGTGCACAAATGTCTGATAACACTGTGGTAATGGCCTGCACAAAAATATCCTCCAAAAATGTGCAAGAATCTCTGATACCATGGAATAAAAATCTGAAAGAGTGAATTAAAATGATTTAACTGTTGATTGTTGTGGTGTTTAAATTCCCAAGTTTGCGATAAATTCTGAGCTTTAACATAGAATAACAACACTTTAACAGTCTAGGTATTCCTTTGCCCAAACAAAGTAAAATGCACAAATACCTCATTACATGTCATTGACAATCACAAAAAAAACCCCTGATGCACAAATATTTTTCCCTTATAGTTCTTGCTTCCTAGATTAGCAGATTCCCCCTAACAGAGAAACACAGAAGCTAAAGACAAAGGATTCCTCTAGTAAACAACATGAAAGTCAGAATGTGGTTCACCATTAATCTGAGTGTGGTACTAGAGTAAGCGCAATAAACAAAAGTTTTTACTGAGACCGTGGGGGGTGAGGGTGGAAGCAAGGGGAGTAATTAATTTAATCGTCAGATGCTGAGAAACTCAGGGCCCAACTCTTTTTCAATTAAATCAATAGGTTATAATTCAGGAGAGAATTTGGCCTGGAAATGTCAAAACAGAATATCAATGAGATCTAAGTACCTAGTTCTTTTAAAAATTCCAGACTTCTTAGAGACAAAGCACAAGAAGTTATCATACCTGTTCATGGGTAAATCCCACCTTTTACAGTTGAAGGCAGATGTGGAACATTACAGCATGATGAGAAAAGAGTATTTCCAAAGCCCTTAAATTAAACACTTTGAAGCAAAAAAAAATCTAACTCTGACCCACAGATTATAATTTAAACGATACAAGAGCAGAGCCTACACTACACCTACACTAAATTAGTTATGCTTCAATGACTTCATTGACTTCAAATAAGCTACGCCACTTTGTATGAGATGAAAATTTTATCCATAAACTTCATCTTTCCAGGGAACTAGTGTCTGTGTTGTAGTGAACACAGATTTCCAATCACTGCCACAGGTGGAATATGAAGTGTATTGCACAGTAAATTGTATTATGCTTTAGGTGGGAAGGGCTCTGGTTCATCCTCCCACCCAAGACCGGGAAAGCTTAAAAGCAGAACGCTCAAGGCCTTACCCAGTCAAGTTTCCAAGAATGGGGGTTCCACAAACTCTCTGGGCAAGCTGTTGTACTGTTTGACCGCCTTGACGGTGAAATTTTTCTCCGAATAGAATTCCTTTTGTCACAGGTTGTGGGCCTTGTCCCTTTTCTTGTTACGTCCACCTTTGAAAAAAGCCCAGCTCAACCATCCATTGTACAGCTGAAAATAGCATCCAAGAACCCCATCTAGCCAGAAAGCTCAATTCTTTCAAGCTCTCCTTGGGTGTCATATATTCTAATCATTTTGGTGGCCCTCTTCTGGATTCACTCCAGTATTTTAAATGGGATGCCTGACAAAAGCCCAGACTTTGCTGCAAGGATACAGATAGGCTGGTCCTTTGCTTCTCCAGCAGTAGGACGATTTGAATTACTTGTTTCTTTAATTTTTTTCTCCAACTAGGAGAATCTTAAACTCATCATACTAGTACAGACAAAGCAGTAAAGAATTCCATGATTCAAAGTACAGGTCCACCTTTCTTAAATATATACATAAATGTTTGTATTTTAACATTTAATTAGAAACTTCTCGTAATTATTGTTTCTCAGTTAAGTCATTTTATTGGACTGCAAATCAATGATTTGTTTTGTGTACAACAGAAAATGCCATTTTGCACTATACATGACCAATATTTTAAAGAATACAGCAGCAGAATTACGGACATTTTACTCCTTTGAACTCCAAATTTCTGTTTCTTAATTCATTATGTGGGACACAGAAATATAACAGAATCAACTTTAGGAAGAGTTAAAGTGCTTAAGCTTTTCAGTCAAACCTTTGGAAGGTATTAAAATTAACTGAGCCTCATATACATGGAATAAAGACACAATTTTTTGTGAGGAAACTTTCAGTTCTTGTAATGTTATTGTTCTGTACTGTTTTATAATTTGTTTTAATGACTATGGAAAACATAAGCAAAATCAAAATATATATGTGCACGAACAGGGATCTGAGTATCTTTATCTTACAAACATACATAAAATTAATACAGACCCACATAATATATGTATATCGGTGTCTGATGTCTTCCACAGAGCTTTACTGTCAGAATGATAACTCTTAACATGTGTGAGGCTAACATAAAATCCTACAAAGACTTGTGAACGTGAAAAAATTTCCCTGCTTAAGCACTACATTCAGTTCTAAGGGATTACTAGCAAAGCTTATATATAGCTGTGAAGGATCATAGCCTTAGTCGATAATAATTTCAAATTTAATTACAAATTAACAAATATTAGTAAATTGCAGAGTATGATTTAGGTGAACTTTATGACGAATACATATTGTATTATGATGGAGAAAGACAATAGGAAACTAATAAATAGACACAATTACAACCTAGAGAAAAACGCAAATTACCAGAA
>Ga0181612_109131_pt1 | contig 22756 bp, 25 predicted proteins | sample HoacroProtozoa21_FD_119630 | JGI IMG/M metagenome (GOLD analysis project Ga0181612, IMG submission 119630) | Hoatzin crop microbial communities from Cojedes, Venezuel. Combined Assembly of Gp0051906, Gp0051904, Gp0051908
CACCCTCATTGTAAAAAATTTCTTCCTTATATCCAGTCTCAATCTGCCCTCCCTTAGTTTAAAACCATTACTCCTTGAATAACTTTTGCATAACGGAAGTATCAACAGACATTTTCACTTACCGTAACTATAAATAGACGCCTGCTTTGACCACAGCCTGCAAGCAGGAGCTGTTGCCTCTGTCTAGCTTTCCAAATACCACATTTTCCCTGTGATAACTATCTGCTTGGTGCAGTTGGCTGCCCATTTCCACATCCGACCCAGTGAGAGTCGTGTGCAGTGTCTTGAGCTGCACCTTCTTCGACCTCCTGGGGTGGAAATTATTTCTCTGAATTGAGCGACCTGCATCTTGCCAGTTTTTGTTTGCCGAGGGGAGGTTTTGCGACCTGCAGGGCTGTGTCTTTCCTTGCTCTCAGCTTGTGAGTTGAAAGTGAGTTCATCTGTAGACTGTTGTAGCACTCTGTGTCACGGGTTTCAAGCCCAGGGTGGAGGCTGTCAAAATGAAACAAGTAAACCTGAGATTTAGAGGATGAGCAAGTAAATCCGATTAAATTTGTGTGTCTTAGAGTCTCAGACCAAAATTCAGATTAAAGGATGAGCTCATGCAGTTGAGCATCCCAGAGCTCCTCAGTCATCTTTGTTTGGGCATATCTGTTTCTGCAGTGATTGGTGCTAGAGATGCCCGCAGGATACCTGAAAGTGCTTCAATGACAATATTTTAATGGCAGTGACTTAACAGCATATTTTAAAAGAACGTTATTTGGGGTTGTTAAGACTTGGCCTTGGTTTGGAGTTCCTTCTTCATACCTGGAGGAGATACTGAAATTCTAGGTTTGTGCAAACTCGAATGAGTCAGGTACCCTGATCAGTAGCAGAGCTGACTCGCAAAGCTTTGTAAAACCTGTAGGAATTTTTAGCTAATTCAGATCAGACCCCCCCCTTTCTTCTTACCAGCTGCCCAGGAATTTGAACAGCCTAAACACTGTGTCACACACAAATTGTCGAACCCTTTCATTCCCTTTCGTTCGGAAAGTTACTTTGGGGTCCCTTTGCATTCGTGAGCTCAAGACAAGCTTTTCGAAGAGGTAATGTTAGGGGCCCTCAGGTTTGCACTGAAATTGGAGTTTGCCAGGAGCTGTGGCATGGCCAGGAGTCTGAACTACCTGAGGAAGGAGTTTGTACCTGCTGTTGTGCCTTCGGCAGCTGGTCCTCACCTTGCTCCTGGAGCCATCCGAAGGGCTTTGAAAATGTCAAAGCAGGCGCTGTGGCCTGAGGTGGGCCCGCGCTGCCTGTCCTCTGCGTCCTGGGGTGCTGTCGGGTTTGGTCTCGGCTTGATCTGTGGTGCTGCCCGGTCTGGCTGCTGCGTAGCCAAAACCTGCCCGCTCCCCATCACGTATGCTGTGGGCTTTGCAGCGGTGATGCCTCCGTGGCCCGGCTCGTCCCTGCTGGAGACAGCGGTGCTTATCCCGTTGGTTGAGCGAGGAGCCCCGTTCCCCGGAGGGGTGGCCTCCCTGGGAAGGAGATCATTCATGCCTCACACTGGCTCCATCTGAACTCGGTTGAAGAATAGGATCCGGTTAGCTTTAATGACAAGAACTGGGTTTCTGCAGCATCAGCTCTTTTCCACGCAGTTAATGCTGGGACTGGAAAACTCTTTAGAGTTGTGTGATGGGTTGAGAGGTTAAATGCCAGCGTGGTACCTACAAAGTGCTCCAGCCTTACAAAGAAATGTCACTGCATCCTCCTTAAACACTCGTAATTAGTGATTCTTGATTTGCCCTGGCTCTTCGGAGCAGTCTGCTGGGAGGACAAGCTTGTGAACAGCGCTCGGCTGCCTGGCTAGGGCTATTAAACAACTGTGCAGAGTTTTTACATTCTTCATTTTTAGAACTGCGTTTCCCCATCTTGCTTTAACTATTATCATTAGCAAGTTGCTGGGCTTCATTTTGATGATGGGAGAGCACTTCTTGATCTCTGAAGCATTCTGTAACATAGCAGTGTACTGAAGTGACAGTACATAAACCAGAACTATATTATTGCTTTCTGAATGTATTTTTTAAACTTTTTTTCTTTTAAACTAATTCTTCTTGGCAACTCAGCTGAGCATATGTATCATTGCTAACATTTTCTTAAAATCAAATCTGGTACCTACAGTATTTTTACTGTTGCTTTTCTTTTTTTTTTTTCTTTTCCAGTAGACTGTGTTCATCCTGCTCTCATGACTTTTTTCCCATTTAATTGCTTTAGTATTGCACTGCGTTCTGCTTTCACTTTTTAATTGGCAATCATATCATGTCCATGGTGGAAGAGAGGGAGTTTCTCTGTGGAATTGAAGGCAGGGATTTGGACCACTGCATTTTCATGTAATGAGGAAAGTACTTTGTATTTCTCTTTAAACTGTACCTACTACAAAAACAAATGGTGTCTGCTTAAGTGAAGCCTATCAGATACATAGTGCACACTTCAGCTCTCTCTTTAAAGAATGGTAAATTAAGGCATCAATGGCAACTAATCAAGACTTTGTCCCACAGCACAGCCGAGGAGGAAGGTGGGTGCCGGCATCCCGGCGGGTGCGAGCTGCCGTGGGTGGTAGGGGTGCGGTCAGAGGGTCCTCTGGCTCCCGAGCAGGTGGGTGAGAACGGTCTTGCCTTGGCTGACAGACAGCTCTGTGCCCTCTCCTGTGCCCGGCAGGCTGGTCTGCCTGGCGTTAGCACTGCAGCAAAATCGGTGTGATCAAGATGATTTCAAGATTACAAAAGTCTTCCCAATGGGTAGGGATGCCCCTGCTGCCCTTATACTCCCCATGCGTGAATGTTCAGATGCGGCTTTCATGCATTTTCTTTGCACTGGTTGCAGTGGGAGCTGGCTCAGTGCAGAGCTACCTCTGAAACTGGGCAGCGTAGCTGCGCGTGCTTTAGCCAGCTTCTTGCCCTGGGTCCTGTTTAAACCACCCAGCCAATTTTGTTAGCAGATGAACGCTTCAGCTCTGCTGAGTTAGTGTATAAATAGCTTTTGATATAGGAGTTCAGCCTGTATAAATGCCGTAATGTCTTGTCTGTGATGGTTCCTGCACTTAATATTTTTAGGGTTCTTAGGGTATGGCACAGACTACTATTGATCGCTTCTTATGGGTGCCTGTAGTTAGCGTGAAACAGGAAAGTACAACTTGTATTGTGGGTACGACGTGTTTATAAATATGCTGGAGCATCCAAGGAGCCTCGGAGGGCGCAGCCTGGGCCCCTCGGCGTGGGGCTGCGTGCTCGAGGCCTCCCAGTGCTTGGACTGGGGAGTTCAGAGCCAAAACCTCTAGCCGGGAGCTCGCTGCGTGGGTAAGGAGCCGTGAAGGAACAGCAGAGCAAGTTGCACTTTTGCATAATAACCAAGAGTCTGGTCCTGCCACCTGCCCGGGCATTGTCGCCTTGAGGTCACATTGATGCAAATGCCCTGTGCTGTACCGGGGAGAGCGTGCATCTTTCCTGCCGCTTTACCCTTTTGAAATGCGTGCTGTGCAGCCCCGGAATTCAACTTAATCAGAGGCAGGAATGTTTGTACCAAGATTGGCTGATGTATTCATTTTACCCAGGAGTTAATTTATAAACTCTGTCTCTACCTGGAGAAGTTTGATTGGCATTATAAATCTAATGTGTGGTGGATACTGAAGGAACTTGATCTTTAAAAAAAAATTAAAAAAAAAAAAAAAAGCTGGGGAATTGGAGGGAGAATTCAGATTTAAAGTGCAAGGCTGCCTGTGGTCCTGGAGGAGCTGAAGTTGGTAAAGTCATGCCCCCTGAAAAAATATAGCCTATCTGGGATTTAATTTTTTATTTATTACAGGTATCCAAAACAGCATCAGATGTGTCTTAATGGTTTACAGGTGGTAACAATAACAATACTTTTTTTAAAAAAAGCATAAATTTAGTTGCTAAACTACAAGATAGTTTATTCCCTAATATGACCCATGGGAGTAAAAATGGAAATCTCAACGAGCAGCTGTGGTTGTGGTTTTTCATATGTGATGCACAAGATTTTCAACAAACATTAGGACCTTACTGATGAAACTGCCCACGTGAATGCACATCTGCCCTGCACACCAGATGTGCGCCTGAGCCTTGCTCGAGCGGCTCGTGGCCATCCTGCAAACACTAGCAGAGCCGCTGCTTGCAGAATTTACTTCTGTAAAATTCAGAGCGCTGTAATTTTGCTCCAAGGGCAGCTGCATGGCTTAGGGGACCAAGGGAGATCTCGGCCTGAGGAGTGGTGCCCGGCATTGATAAAGTTTATTGTTGAAATTGATTGTAACTGCAGGCCTGTTTGAGGGCAAGGGATATTTTTATAGAAGAAGAAATCTATTTGTTTTCTCTGTGTTACTCCCAGAGGAGTATTGCTTGATGCAGCTGCCTCTAGTTTTTGGAGTTGTTGAGGAAGGTACTGGTCTGATTTTTTTGTTTGTTTGCTTTCCCAGCTGGTCCCCACTACGTGCTGAATGGGTCTTGTAACCTAAATGGACGCAGCTTATGGGTGAGAGAAGGCAGCTAGAGGGAGAAAGTAAAAAGTGAGGAAACATTTCAGGATGCAGTTGAGGTGAATGATTTTGCTGATGGGTGAGGTGGCAGGCGGCCATCTGCTCGCTCTCCCGATCCTTTCCAGCTGACCTTAGCTTTGTTCTTGGTGGGTTTCTCCTAAAGCCCGTCACAGAGTTGTCAGGGAAAGGTTTATGGAGAGGGAAGACCTTCAGCACAGACCGATTCACAGGAGGTTACTCCTCTGTCTCAGACCTTGCCTCTCTTGTACCAGGTTGCTAAAGCCGCTCTTGCATTGTCTGTCCTTATCCCAGAGCAAGCGTTAATGGACCCAGCGTCTCTGTACTGCTGACGCAGGCAGAGGGTCCTTGAAAGCAGGCAGTGACAATGCAGAGTTGGCATTTTCCACTAGGTCTGCTAATTAATTAAGGTCACATGTTCCAGCTATTTGGCCATTGCATTTCTCTGTTAAGCAGGCAGTGAAATGCCAGGGAAGGGGAAGAGGGGTTCTCCCCTCCACAGAGCACTACTGTGGGACCCAGGTGATGGTCGCAGGGTGCTGCTGAGCCACGGGTAGCCCAGCCTGTTGATGGAGCACAATCATTTGCTGCTCCTGATGGGGGAATTTATTTTATGTGGCAGTACCTGGTGAGAAATTCTGCATGCTGGAGTGTTTGTTTGATCTTTGTAAGGGTCTGCTGCAGTGAAGGCTTGCTAGAGAGTGAGGTGTTACTACCTAAACTTGCTAGGTGCACGCTAGCGATGCTGAGAAGCAGGCTTTGATATTTTTAAATGAGCAATCGTTGCCCTGCTTTTTTTTAAAAAATAGTATTTTAAATCAAGACTCATTGTTGAAATCTGGAGGACATTCCAGTGCAGAGTACGTCACCTCCGTGATTGTCTAGACAGGTTACCAGTTAAGCAACCTCATTATTTATTTATAGTTATTTATTATAATAAATGTGATTGCCTGCAGTAAGACGCTAACTCCACTGAGTCATATTTCAGATCTCACAGCTGTGTTGGTTGAATTTTCAGAATAAATGAAACGTTTGCAGCTGCACAGAGAGCTGCCTCTCTGACTCTCGGGTGGCTCCGGTAGATGCTGTTCCTGGGAGAGGCGTGAGGGGAGGAGATGCTCAGTTTTGGGGGGCAGGAGGAGGGGGAGCATCCTTGAAGCTCACACGCTGCCTGACCTTGGGTGATGTCCTTGTGGGGTGTGGCAGCTGGTGGAGCTTGCTGTCGTTGACTTCAGCAGGGCTAGGTTAGTACCCTGGGTGCCACATTTGAACACTTTAAACAATTTGGAAACATCCAGTTTGTACGCAGAAATAGAGGTTTTATGGATTTGGTGTACCGTCAGAGGGATCAGGTTCTCTGCTACAGACCCTTTGACTTTGGTAGAGTTACTGAAGATTTGCCTCTGGCAGTGGCTATGATGAAAATTCGGTGTGTGGTTTGTTCCCCCCCCCCCTCCCCGGGAGCTTTGCTGTGCGGAGGGAGCTTGCTGACATCCTGGCAGCTCTGGTTTGCTGGGAGAAACCAATCTGACTTCTGTCCAAAGGGAATGGCTTCCTTTTTGACCAGTTACCCAAAATCTGGGGTTCTCTGAGCTGTTTGGCCGAGGAGGGGAGACTGACAGTAAAGCTGGAGATCTCTGTGTGTCCTTTCCTCACGCAGAAGAGAATTGGCCGGGAGGAACAGTTTCCTCGCTCACTCTTTCTAATTAGCATTCGACCTAGAAATGGTCCTTGCTTTTTCTCCCCTTGGAGTCTCAGGTCTGCATCTTCTGGGACTGCTCTTGCTGCTGTCCTGCTTGTTAAGCCTCTTTCAGAAGCTTTGCAAAGCTCCTCTGTATGGATTCCACTAAGTTTTGGACATGTGCTGCTTGCACGTGCCTGTCCTCTGGGTCTACCGTGATTGCTTCAGCTCCTTGGCTCTGGGGACGAATAAGCTCCTTTATTTATCCTAAATGAGGTGTAGTCGTCACACCCATCTGTTTGGTGAGGTGGGACCCAAGTCTTATGCAGAAGACAACCTTGTATGCTGCTGAGGAACGGTGGAAAGCTTATCCAGTGGTATATTTTAGATGTATTCTGAGTGGCAGGACTGTGTATAGTAGATCTGTTTTGGTTAGGTTCTGATGGCAACACGTGGTCAACATGGTTGAGCTTGGTTAGACAGATATTTTCTTTCTTATAGAACTTAATTTTATTAAAGTGTGAAAGAACATTAAGTTTGGCGTTTTATGAAATTACTTGAGAGAATCGAAGTTAGTTGTTCCCTGTAGCATTTGATAAAATACACAAAGGCCAGAAGGAATGAATGATTCACTTCTCGACTGTCAGCTGTGGTGGAAAAATGAGGTGAAGCTGGATTCGTGATTTGAAAATCTGTTCATCAGTACTGGAACTTGTCAAAACATAATTTTGTCTTGTTAATTTTAGTGAGTTATTGACTCAAAAGTAAATCATAAAGATTTGTAGAAGGAGAGCAAAACAGTGTTTTACAGCGAATGCTTTTTTTTAAGCTTGATTTTTTTTTTTTAAGGAAGATTTCATAAAGCTTCCTGCTGTTATGAAGTTGACATGCTCTTGCTCCAATAACACCTGTGTGAATTGCAGAATTTGAGGTTTAATCATGCACCATCAAATTCTATTTGCAAATTTAGAGTTAAAACAATCTTTCAGGCTTAAGTTAACCTGTTCACTTTCATTTCAGTGCACATAAAGTGGCAGATAATTATTGTGCGTGCTGTATTTCTCTCATTAACATTAATAGGTTAGTATTACAGCTTCTGCCAAACCACAAATAATTAAGGGGTACTTCAAGTATGACTAAAAAAAAAAAAATTTCAATGAGTGTCTTGCAGCAGAGACCAGGTAAATGACTTAACGAGCCTAGATCAGCTGAAAGTCAAACATAAAACCTGTTCAAGCTTGTTAGCTAATCTCATCCATAAAACTAACTGCCTATTCTTCATGGATGTTAACCCAGTTATACTAATGTTTTAAGGTAAAAAACCTACAAAAGTGGAAAAGTTACATTTGAAGAGGGAATAATAAATGAGCCTTTCTGCTGTGATTAAGCAGACCTGTGGGCTGATTCAGATGCTACTGTTCATGGTCTACAGCTGGTTGTGTTCAGTCACCACTGCTGAATGGGATTGACCAGGCACATCCTAAGCAAGCTGCTGGAATGGGGACTTCCAAATTTCTGTGCCAGTGTGTGCATGCAGCAAGCGCTTCTGAGAAAGGAGACGAAATAGGCTGGCTGTGGGAAAGATGTACGTGGAGGGAAGGAGTGCTTGCAAGCCCTCGTGTATCATTGACTTAGATGAGTTCGTGTCTAGTAATATATGCAAGTAATGCAGCAGTTTAGGTCTACAAATTACTCAAGGATCCCTGGATGAAAAAGACTCTATTGCTATGAGTTGCTCATAAGTAGTTTTGCTGGAACCCTAATGAAATAGCAAAACTTGAGTGGTTTGGGCTGTTCTTGGGCAGCACAGGGTGTGCCGTGTCCTTCCTTCCTCCCACCGTCTCCAGAAACACTCTGTAGTGGAAAATGCACAAAGGTCCACTTCTGTAAAAAGTAGTGCATTATATAAAAAATAGCACTTATCTTCATAACTGGCTTGTCTGGCAAGATTCCTCTACAATGCTTCCCCCCCCCTCCCCAAGTGGTCTTTGCTTTTTTCCTGTTAAAAATCAGTGCAGGCCTTGAGATCCAGCTGTTCTTCACATTGCTTTTGGAAGCGTACACCATGGAGGTGCTCCAAGGTGCGTGATGGTCCCATCTTCAAAGAGATGTCAGTTGATGCAGGAGGGCCCAGGGCAACCATGTCTGTTGGCACCATCAGCAGAGACCTGAAGGAGCTGGAGGCTCAAGGTTCTTGTAGACATCTCAAAGCACTCTTAAAAGTATTTTTGTATAAGGTGAGGAGCTGCTTTCCAGATGCTTTCCTTTAACTTTGTGGAGGGACTTGCTATAGGAGAAAACCCAGAGACTGGTTGGTTTGCTTGGATTATGGATCATGTGGGCAGCTTGGAGGTGGGAACCAAATCTTCGTGGCAGGTTTGGGAGGTGGCAGTGAGGAATGGGTGGGAAGGGCCCTGAATCCAAAGCTGAACAGCTGGCTTGGTAGAGAAGCAGGGGTGGAGGAATATATAGATGGAGACGCAGTGGAAGTTACTGGTTAGGAGAAGGACCTTTCTCCTCAGCTTTCTGTGTGGGTGTCAGCAGGGCAAGATGCCTTTGTCAAGGTCGAGGAAAGTGCTGCAATTGAGTTGAGATGAGCGGTCCCTGGGTGGGAGCTGCTGCCTGTGGCTGGGTAGGAAAGGCTGTTCTTTAAATTTTATGCAGAAAGGATCAGCAAACCTTGGATACAGCCTGGCTGTGAGGATCTCAAGTGGTTTGTTAAAAGCATGTTCGATGAGTGTAGAGATGAAGGGAAGATGGGGAGGCAGCAGGAGAGACAAGTGTGTCGGAGCCGGGGAGGGGAGAGCCTGTGTGCCGGGCAAGGGGCCGGCGGGACCAGGAGGGTGGCAGGGGAGGGCTGGGGGTCGCTGGTGCCGGGGTTCATCACTGCTCCTCAGTGCTTTGCATTTCTTGTGATGGACCTGGAGAACCAATGTGCTTTGCCGAAAGGAACAAAAATCCAAATACTTCTTTGCTGTTGAGGGTGCAGGGTGCTTGTTCGAAAAGCTGGAAGAAAGGCAAGCGTTAAACGCTGGGGATAATTTGACCCACTGTCAGTCTTCTGCTTGTTCCCTCCTACCGGTTTGCTGAGTTTTAGTAGGGCCTTGATAAGGGAGGAGGAAGATGATACTGTGATCAGTTGGCTTTGCTGTTATTTTTGGAGCCGATTGCTGGTGGCGTGGCTGCAGCTGGGGTGGGCGGACGTTGGGAGCAGGAGTCCTGAGCAGAGAGATGCTCCTTGAAAAACCAGCTCGACCTCCCCAGTTGTAACCAGCTCTTCTTCCTCGTGTCCTGTGTTCAGCCTCCTGTTAAACTTTGCTCATTTTAAAGAGGAGGTGGCTTCTAGAAGAGCTCGGTGGTGCGTTACTGAAACCGCTTGGTGTTGGGTGTTTCTGCTGTTTCCTTTACCAGTGCTGTTGAGACTGAGCTCTTCGTGGTTTCCCGTCTCAAATTCTGCATAGGAGTTGTAGGAGCAGGAGGAGTTGTTTGCTGCTTTCCTGTTAGTTTACCCTGTAATATATCCATGAAATTGGTGATTGGCAGCGGCTTCAATATGTAAAATCTATCAAAAAAATATTCTTGAGTTGGAGGTGAAGAGCTGCAGTAATAATTTGGGGGATGCATTTCTCCCTTCTTTTGTATCTTCTTTTCTGCTGGTGTTAAGATCAATATTGACTAAGTGCTGTTTTGAAAAAATTGACATTCAGGTGGCCAGAAACAGTAAACAACAGACAGCAGTGGAAACAGTCGAACATGGCTGGGCGGAGGAAGGTGATCATTCATCATGCTCCCAGTTCGTTAGAAAGATAATGTTTGAGGAAATTAAAGCGCGGTGCAGAACTGCTCAGGGGTTCTTTCCCTGGACCATGCATATGCTCGCGCTTTATTTGCAATTATTCTGCTCTTATGTATGTTTGGCTGCTAGCAAGCACATGAAAATCTAATATCGGGCTCAAACTGTGCCGCCTTTATTTATAAACAGTTTTCTTTTGCGTTACGTTGATAGAGCATGATACAGAGACATCTTGCAATAGACTATTTCAGTATAAGGTGCCAAAAATGAAGAGGAAACACTTTATGTGATTAAACAACTGAGACGTTCTGACAGATGTTTGCCTGGCAGAGTTTGCAGGAAAAGCAGTGCTGCTCAGACCTGATTAGTGCTCGTGTTTGCGCCCCGAATTCGGGGGAGGCATTAATGGCTGGCTGTCTCGCGCAGGCTGCTGGGGCCCCTTCCCGTTTGCGTGCGCTTTGGGGTGTGCGTTGTACGGCACCTCTGAGTGCGTGTCGCGGGGACTCAGTTCTTCGTGCTGGGCTGGCTGCAAAACCCTTCCCCATGTCCCTGTCCCAACAGCTTTCGCTCCTTCACGATCTTCCTTTTCTAGAGATTTCCGGTTTTTTTTCTTAGCATCTTCGCGTTTGGTTTTCTGGCTCATGGCTCTGTGTTTCTTGCTTGTACTTCAGGAAGTTGTTACTGGTTTCAGTGAAGGCTTGTAACGTCCATCTTGCCAAAATAAAATCACAGCAAAGGTACTGGTTCTGACCCCTTGGCGTTGGCTGAATCTCCTTCCATTTAAACTCCCAAACAGATGTTTTTTTGCTCTAAGGGAAGTTTGTGTTGAGGCTTTGACAACTTTTGAGTATTAAAATAACTTGAAGTTTGAATTCCGGATAATAGCATGGCTTTTGAAAAGTCGCGGTTGATTATTTCTTATTCTGATGTAGGTGGCAGAAAGGCCCTAGGTATTTTGAAGCTGTATTTGGAGAAGAAATAAAGATTAATTCAGACCTGTCCAAGCTAGTCTGTTGGGTTTTCTTCTCAGATTAGTAGAGCAGGATGGGCCTTTTTGTGATGCGTAATCGAGTTGGAAACTTGTTTTGAGTCAGACTGCAAAGGTGTAATCCCCTTCAGGGATTATGGTACGTTTTACATATTGCCTCCAAGTGCCTAGCCAAGGACTCAATGGACGCTTTAACCCTGCTGCTGTCTATTGCACTTTGGAAAGCGTTCATTCATAAAAATGGATTTTACACAAAGACCTGAAGGAAGGCAAGGGTGCCTGGGAGAGCAAGGAACATCACTGATTGCCCAGAAGACATTGTGATTCTGGAAACTGCAGTGGTGAAAAGGGTCACCTACCTCGTGTGCCCGGAGTGCTATAACTCATTTGGGGCTGAGTTCACCCCAAAAAGGAAGAGCAGGGTAAATTCATACAGGAACGACTGTGGGCTACTGAAGATGCAATGCTCCTGGAGCCAGCTCGGGCAGTTTTCGCTGAAGTTTGCCCCCTATATTGTGCAGATTTGGAAATACGGGAGTTTAGAATAAAAATACCCAAGAATTGCATCCTATGATTGAGTCAGGTAATACATATTTCTCCTCCCCCCAACCAGAACAGCCCTCTCCTGTGGAGTCCGAGCAGTATTAGGTCTCCATAGACTCCTGCTATTTCTGTTAAGTCCCCGGCTTACTGCACGCCCTGGCATGAATCAGTGAACCAATAAAAGAAGAAGAAACAAAAGGGGGTGTGTGTCATCCTTTAGTCCTCCGGCTCCCTGAACCTGTTTTTTACTACAGGAGCACTAAGGTGACGTCTTACGCCAGCAGTGTGTGCCAGGGATGCTCCTGCCCGGGGGGCACAGCAGTTCCTTCGTGGCCCCGAAGTGCAATTGATACAGCAAAGTTAAATCCGTGTGGTACCGTCTGCACATCTGCCAGGTTAGACCAAAGATGTAGCCCCAGCAGCAGATGCTTGGGGACAACTATAAAAAATAATTCAGATCTTTTCCCTTCTACGCCTGACAGAAGTCATCAACCCAGTGTAAGCTGTAAGGCATTGCTAAAATGACTTTTTGTGTGTGCTAAATGGCAAGAATTGTCAGATTTTCATCAGTGGGATTCAAGATGTTTGTGATGAATGGCAAGATTGTGAGTGTGTGTTTGATTTCCTCGGCCAGCTCTCTGCTTGTAATCAGCTGGTTGTGTTGGAGCAAGCTGATTGTGGTTTGGCATTAAATCTTAATTAGGTGACAAATGGTAATGTGTTACATTATATCAGTTGTGTCTCATTTGCATGGGGTGGAAGGTAGTGTGAGGACTCTTATTTGTTGGTGTGTGGTTAAGAGGATTAGATGTGGCTCTGCAAAGGTGTGGGCAGGATAGCGGGGAGCTGGGAAGGTGGGACAGTGTGTGCTGTAGCATTGCTCATGCCAGAAATGTGTATACAGAGGAAAACTGGCCCTTTGTTCTGTTGCGCTTACGTTGAAGGAAGCACGTTTGTTCCTTTTGACTCAGTTGTGGGAGAATGCTAAATTATTGCTTCATCCTACAGAGGCAGTTGGTGAATGGGGTGCAGAGATAGCATAAAGGCTAAAGAAGTGTAAAAGATTTAAGCGTTTCTAATTTATGGCACAGCGTGCTCAGGGGAATATGCTCATGAAGACCTGCAGCATCTTTTCCTATTGAATGAACGGATTAATGATGGCAAATTCTGCCGTGTTAGCGACGTGTGTGAGGTCACTCCTGTGCCTGGCTGCAGGAAATACTTCAGCTGGAAAAAGCCACTGTTTCCTTGCGGCTGCTTTGGGTTCTGCTTTTACAGTCGAGAGAGCAGACTCTTTTTTCTGGGATAGTTCTGGAAAATATTTAATTAAGCGGCTCTAATGAGGGGCCATTATAACTGCAAACAGAATTATTGTTATCATCATTTCAGCTGTTAACATTTTAAGGGCAGTTGTTCACAAACTGTTGGGTAATTAGGGCCCAATTCACTGTGGATATACTGTAGCTGGGTTGCTGCTGCGGCAAGTCTAGCATGGCAAGGAGCATTTGCAAAGACGTCATCCCTCCCAGGGCGGGCGGCCGTGCGGTGGCACGTGGACCCGTCGCTTCTCCGTAACACAGTCTCCTCCGTGCGGGCTGCTAAGGGTTAGGTGCTAGAAGGGGTGTGGGTTGCTTTGGCATATGCGCGCTAGGCTTATTCGTTGTCAGGAGTACTGTGAGATTTTCATGGTCCTTTTTTGAGGTGTGCAGAGCAGAGGCAGAGGCTTGGGGCAGAACTGTGGGAACCTGTACTTCTGGCACAGCTACTTTAATGGTCGTAGTCTACGGCAATTCTGCGAATGTAGCGGTATCGTTATATTAGTGGCCAGGTGAGCCTTTTAACCTCCTAGGAAATTAAATGGTACAAGGAGGGGAAAAGCGCAAATTACCTTTCCGTTCTTTGTAAGAAGCAGCACCTTACGCAGCTTGATGCAAATTGTTTCTAGTTAAGGAATGTCTTAAAATGCAACTCTGCAGGGTTGCTCAGCTGTAGCTATAGTTAGAGCTGCAACTACAGATAGCATTAAATTTATTTAAGTGCTGATAAAGTGAAGGTTTGGCGTTTCCTCCGAGACTTTATTTAGGGCAAGTCTATCTGAATTGTTCAGCAGCTCTGTGCACCTCATGTTCAGGCACCTTCCTACTGCTTAGGCTGGGCAGGTTAATCCGGGGTTCTGTGGGCGTCTGGCTGAGTGAGCACTTTGCTACCCGAGCCTGGCTTGGGGTGGTCCTGCAGAAGCTGTGTCGGTTGTCCCAGCCTTCCTGCTGCTCCTGGTACCAGCAGAGTGGCAGAGGGCAGCTGGAGCACAGGGCTCTGCCTCCTCTGGGAATCATCTCTGGTATGAAAATAACTTGGGGTAAATCTCATGGTGAGAAGCCCTGGCTCCTGTTTTTTGCTTTCTGGATTAGAGCACAGGCTGCGACTCCTCATCGGTAAATCCTGTTTCTAAGCTGGGGAGATGGTGAATGTACAGTGCTGGGCATGCAGAGGGCAGGTTAAGAGCTTTAGCTTAAGAACAGGGCTTGGTGGCGGCCCAGAACGAGCTCTGGAAAATCTTTGGTGCCACATCGGAAACCTGAGGCTCTCTGAACTGTCTTGTATTTATTCCTCTTCAACTTAAGTAAATGTCTTCTCTCCTGAGAGCAGATACATAACTTCTGGGTCTGGGCTAGACATCTTCCAGTTAGCAGTGGTTAAGTCTTGGCAGAGGACATGGTAGGAACCATTACTGGTCTCGGAAGAGTTGCTGCCGGATGGCGGTGGGACACCATGGTGTCCTATGCAGTGACTCTGGAAATGTGTGACCTGTTGTTACAGGACCATCCCGTGGAAAGCCGGGCCTAGGGTTTAGGGTCAGGGACCCTACATGGGTTTCTGGCTTGAGAGCTGGCTTCCCACAAGACCCTGCTGTCCTGCAGAGCTGTTTTCCTGTTTGACAGGTAGGAACCACAGATAAACTGGGGATCTGTTTTGGCACCATGTTGCAGCTGTGGGAGAGCCAGGTAGGGAAGTGCTGTGTGGTTTTGGTCTCAGAAATGGTGTTTTTCCAAGGGAAGGAGATGTCTCGTGCCATGAACAGTAGCTCGTGGTGTACCTTGGGCTACTGCAGAGAGAGAATAATGATGCCTTCAGAGACCCATGAGCCAGCCAAGGAGCGTGGTAGCCCCAGGACGTTGTGCTGGGCTGCGGAGGAAGCCGGTACCGCTCTGCTTCCTTGGAGGCTCTCCTGGAACTAAGGCAGAAGCTGATCTGGCAGTGAGCTGAAAAACCTGTTTCAGTTAACAGTTCCAGTGCAGGGAATAGTGATACCCTGGAGCTGGAATCTTGCTGCTTTGCCTGTGGGATAGAGTCAGGACAGGCTGAGCAGCATCCCAGTGAGCGCTGCTGCTCCTCGGCTCACAGGCAAACTGTTGCTGCTTGGGGGTCCCTGGAGCAAAGGGTGGTCTGAAGGCACTTTTGGGAGGGTCTGAACCTCAGCTCCTCGACAAAACACCTGTGGCACATGGTAAATTGTGTACACGCTCTCTGTCGAAGTTTCTCCCTCTTCCCCATCTGCTTTTTGTCTTCTCTGTGTAAGGAACAAGCAGATCTGCAGTGTCTCGGAGCGGGGAGCTGTGTCATGCCCTTGCAGATGTCCCAGGTCCTTTGCAGGTTTGCAGCGAGCCGGGCAGAACAGTCTCATACAAGAGCTCCTCCACTGCTGTACTGCAAGGAATGAGCTGAGATTTCCAGCGCTGGAAAAGCCGATGCTCGTTTCCGTTCCCATCCTAAGCAGTCTGCTAGCAAAGGAATTTATGATAACGAAAATATTTTTTGTGCAAAGTGCAGTAACATAGAGCAATAAAACCCTGTAATTGCAGCAGGAATATTCCACGTTAAACCAAACTATCAATTATGGTTTGCATAAAGGTTTGCTAGACTAAAAAGGTGGTGCTTTCATATGAAAAAATATTCATTATCTTCTTTCAAACACACCTTAATTGCCAACATCAAAGTTATTAATTAAGCAATACATCTTGCAAAACTGGATTGGCTCATCCAGTGCATGTGGAGTGTGGTGGGAAGGGTACGGGAGAGCAGGTGAGCCTGCTGGATCCTCGCAAGGGAGAGCTGTTAAGGTGAATCCATTCCTCTCTATAAAGGCTATACTCAAATGAGTTGATTTTATGAGAAATGTCATGTTTTAGGGTGCAGTGTACTTCCTTTGGTAACAGAAGCAGTGACAAATTCTTCAGGTAGTCCTTTCGCTCAGGTTCCCTGCCCGACAGACACTGCCTGCGCAGTCCCACGCTGCAGCTGGCTCCGGAGGTGGCAAGGCTTTGCGGTGGGCATCACTGCTGCCTGGCCTGCCCGTCCCTGGGGCTCAGTCCCACATGGTCCAGGTGCCCCATAATGTGATGTGGAAACTTCCATAACAAGAGAAGCTGCAGCAAGAAAAGGCAAAGAAGGAATTTAAGTTTTGTTTTGTTCATCTGTCCACAATTTTACCTTTGCTGCTGGTTTCCACTTGCTTCCGGGGCCATTATAGAAAGCATAGCTGCTTGAAAAACCAGAGGTGTCCTTCTTGAGCTCCTTATTCCTGCACACTTTGAGGCATTTTGTATTTCCATGCTAGCACAGGTTTCTTGCCTTGGATAAAATTGAATTTTAAGACTGCAGGTTGAGACCTGGAAATTTAATTTCTTTAGCTTCTGGTAACTCAGTCCTTGCTCAAAAATGGCTTTTCTGTATAATGTGGTTGGTCAGCATCATATCAGATTAGTGCGGGGAGAATCTCAGATCAGCTCTGTTGTGTACCAGATGCTTGTTGTTTGCTTTCTATTTTCCTTTCCTCTCCTTTGTTCTTATCGCTTAGGAACTCCCCAGAATTAATGGTGAAAAGCTGTCCCAGAGAATGGTCCTCATGGTTACAGGTGAGACTGCAGAGTCCAGCTGGATCGGTGGGTCTCCAGCTCATGCTGTGCCTGCTGGACCTTCCCCCCTGGGTACCTCTGCGCACCCTCCCTGGGCAGAAACTCTCCTCGCTCTTTGCTTGTGTGCTTAAAGCCCTTTTGGTGCTTGACCCTAATTTTGTTATAGGTGTGAACTTGCCATGAGAAGATGAATGATATTTTTTTTCCCCTCTATATACTTTTAGAGAATGATATTATTTTCTGTTTCCCACTAGCTCTGGGGGAAACTATACCTCTAAAGTATTTGTCTCATCAATTTGCAAAGACATCTTTATTGCCCTTGGTGGATCATAAAGGCTGCTTTCCAAGAAGGATGTTTACTGTAAAAGCTAATGAAGACATCATTGCTTTCTGTGGCATCTCATAGCTTGTTCTCCAGAAAGAGTGATTGACTCCTGGCTGTGGCTGTATTTTAACCTCTGCTAGGTGTGTGTTTTTAAGAATTTTTTTATCAGGTTGTTAATGGTGGAGTTGAGGGATCAGACAAAGATATCGTTGTCTGACTGGCAGGGCTAGCTTGCAGCAGGCAGGGAGGATGCCTGATGCTCTATTTGGTCTCTGGGTTTTCTTTGAATAAGAAAGTACTATTGTGTGCATCACTTAGTTAGACTTTTAATAATTAAGTACTTTGTTTTTCTAAGATTTTCTCTCCCTCATCTCAGTGTGAGTAGAAGAGTGTTCCCAATTACACTTTTATGACTATAGATTTTTCCACTCTGCATTCTCAAGAGCGTGCAAACATGATTAATGTAAAAGATTGCCAAACAGCATTAATCACTGTTGATTTCCTATCGATTCCTGCCTTCCTGTTTTCCCAGAGAGCCGATGTGCTTGCACTGGCCGGTCAACTTCTGTACAGTGAATAAAATCTTACACCTTTGTTGGTGCCCTCTTGCCCTGCGGTTCGAAGGAGTGCGGTGAAGAGGGAGGGAGCTGCTCATCTGGGGCTATTGGGAAGCTTTAGTCACAGCAGAGAGAAATAATGGGAGGAAAGGATAAGCATATTTGATTTGATGCCGTTGCTTCGCTGTTACATGCACTAAACTACGCACGCAAGACAAGTGGTTTTACATCTAATGTATATTTTCAGCCAGGGTGGCCTTTGTGAGACATAAATGACATAAGGTGAACAAACTGCTTATTAAGGTAAGACAATGAAGGCCCAATTTTAAAAGGTTAAGATGTACTAGAAAGTATCAGTGCATCCTCCAAGTCATTAATGCTATACAGAATGCACAGTGTGTGGTATTTTGAAAGGCCACTGTAACCTTTTCAAGCATGAAGCATGCTAAAAGGAATCTATTTCCTTACTGCCTTGAAAAGGGAAATCAGTCTTAAAAAGCCTTAGTTTTTATTTGTTTAAAAAGAAACCTTTCCTTGGAGTGTAAAAAGAGAGGGAGCGTCCTTGAAGTGAAGTGAGCTGTGTGTTGCAGGGGAGCAACCCTGGAAGTCCGTAAGCGATGCGAGATGTGAATTTTTGTTTTTTAGAGAGAAGAATATTCTTATTGTTGTACTTGTTCCCCCACATGCTTAGTTGAATTTTAAACTTTGCACAAGCTTGTTTCTGTCTCTGTTCGGAACAGCGAAACACAGCAGGCTGACGAGCGTTGTGGTGTGGGATCTCTGCATGCCCGCATGCAGCGTTTGCGGTGGGGAGCGGAGGGGAGGAGGCTGCGGAGCAAGGAGGAAGGGGCAGCTTCATCTTGTCTGTGTGTGGGCAATGTCCTAGGCTGCCGGACCTGAAGGGTTGAAAAAGGAGGTATAGAGAGATGTGTTTGTGAGGTTTGGGTTTGGGTGGGGGGGGGGGGGGAATCACAGGCAAGTTTTCAGGCAAACAAGCCAAAAAGACCTGAAAAAGGATTTATATGTATTCCTGAAAGCTCACCTGGTGTTTTGAGGTAGATTGTTTGGCCTTGCCTAAAGGATGGCAGCTCCCGAGGGAGCGAGCCTTGCTGTCCGGTGCTGTCACGCAGCAGCACCACCGCTCCCACTCAACAGGTCTCTGCTTCAAAACCTGTTGCTTCACATTCCCTGGCAGCGCCAAGAGCAGGAGCAGGCGTTCCTCCCACCCCGCGGGTGCTGCGGCCGCGTGTCCGTCCGGTGCGTGCTCTGGGGGCAGCAGCAGTACCCAAAGAGGGCAAGCGGTTGACCTGCTGCCCCATCTGCTTAGGTGGGCTGGGCAAGACCACGCTTTGAGTGCTGTGGAAGTCCAGTCGTGCCTCCTCTTGGCTTGCAGGGTGCAACTTGAGGACTGATTTTTGAGGGTATTGTTCCCCTGCCTGCTTTGCATTTGTGATTGTGTTTTAACAAAAGAAGGTTGTAAAGATGTCATGAGCCTGCTCAGACTTGAAGAAGCTCCCAAGTCAGCTTTTGCTGAAGCCAACTTGACTGTTAGATAGCAGTGCTGAGTTGAAGCAGCTGGGGGCTTTGCAGCATGCGTCTTGCTTTTGTTGCTGAGAAGGTCTTCAGGAAACAAATTAACCAGAGGCAAGTTTTGACTTCAGCCCGCTGGGAACCAGGAAGATAGCAGACCATCTCGCTGTGAGTTAAATATGAACACTATGAAAGAACAATGTAAGTGCTACTTGTAGTCTGTCCTTGGCATCTGTTGGCTAAATGGCCTCTTCAAATATACACTACAGCTCCAACTTCTCTTAGCTGTAGCTAAGCTCCTGATTGCAAGATGCTTTTTCCTCCTGACTATTCAGCCTTCAACTCTTGCAGTGTCAGTGGAATTAAAGAGCATAAAGAGCAGGGTTTTACAGCCAGTGCTGCAGCTTTTGCTCGTGAATCCTGAAAGCTGCTCCGGAAAAGCAGAGGTTTTATGTGTGGAGGAAAGAGATGAATTAAAATATTCTATCCCCTCCTGAACACAGCAAAAGAGAGTCCTTATGTTTAGATGATCTCATTCGGTGGGTGTCTGAAGACTGAGTGAACGATGTGCAGTGTGCCGGGTTTTCAATACATGTGGCAAGGGAGTGGGCTTTTTTGCTTTTCTGAGGGGATGGGGAAGATTTCGGTCCATCTGGGGTTTCTCAGAGTTTGGGTTTTGATTTGCAAGCTAGCTGGTGCAGACTGGGACGCAGGCGAGGGTCGCCCATGTCTCTCCTTTCAGATGTTGCAGTGCCATTGCCCACCTCTGCTTCTCATTTGCCTGAAAACCAATGGCAGTTTCGGTGACCTATTTGGAACTCCTGTGGGACTGCTCTCGGTGTGACACATTCAGCTATCCGATCATAAAAGGGGAGCCTAGAACATGCGAAGAAGGGACAAAGCAAGGATGTTGGCAGCTCACCAGCCTCGCTGTCTTTCTTGGCTGAGGCTTGCAAGCATTGAGTTGCGCTCCTGTGTGGAGGAACAGTGGTTTAATGTTTGATAGTGATCAGATCGGGAGGAGAGCAGAGCACCAAGCATCCGACAGGTTGTCAAACCTGTCACTTCCCAGCCTTTTCTTCCCCTTGACAAGGTTAGCCGCTGACTGACAAGGGTACGCTTTGCCAGGATGGCAGCAGAGCCTGTAGAAGGAGGAAAAATGCTTTCAGAAATGAGTTCGGCTGCTTTCCACGTGTTGTAACATCTCTGCACAAAGCTGCATTCTCAGATGTGCCTTTGCAATGACTTTGAGTCTTTTCCTTTCTCCACTTGTGTGGAAACACACACACACGCAGTGCCTCCTCCGCAGGCGGCAGTGGCTTGCTGGGTGAGACGTGGATGGGCTGCGAGCAAGCTGGTGGGGCCGTCGGCACCCCTTACGATGGCTGCTGGGGTGGGGTGGGCGCTTGCAGAGCGGGTGTACCCAGCTGTGCAGGTGTGCCTTTGTGGCATTGGTGTTACAGACCGGGAGACTTCAGGAGGGGTGAATTTCTTGTCTGAGCTGGAGAGGTTTGTCTCTTGATCCCTACCTCCCCTGCCCACCTTTGCCTCTCTTTTTTTCAGGATAATGAAGGAGTAAAAATGCCAGTCTATCCATCTGTTCGTTGCACACAGTGCTGACTGCTGTGTTGGTAAAAACATAAATAGCTCCATATTTTTTTAAATGTGCATTCAGTATCCCCTCACCCTGAAGTGCCTGTGTGTTTTTGCAAGGCTGCTTGGCTCCAGGATCTTGCAGTGCAGACCGGTGTACGTTTGGGGTGCACGCTTCCCCCTGCCGTGTGCACCTAATCGTGCATAAATGCACGTGCCCTCGGTGTTTGCTGCAAAGGGAAATTCTCTTTTTCCCAAAGTGCAGCCAACCTCAGTTGTATTAATATTAAGACTGTAGGTCCGCAAAACCTTAGTGGGGTCTGCGTTCACCGTAGGAGTGGAAGGGTGGTTGTTAATCCTTTTCCCATGACGCATCTTAGACTATCTTGAATCTGGTGTAGCTTTCGCACTTTCGAATCAAAATCATAAAGATGATCGTCACAAAGCATAAAAAAGTTAGCATGCTCTTATCTATTTTAATTTTGTTTGAATGATGCCATCTGCTTTTCTGAATATGGCAGGTAGTTGAAGAAGGAGAATGTACCAGTTGGGAACTGCAGGCACGTAATGATAGTACATTTCTTACGGCTGACGGATTGTTATTTTATCTCTTTTTTCAACATGCTCAGTCATGAGTGAGAAAGCAAAAATCAATGTTAGGGAGAAAGAAACAAAGAAGAAAAAAATGAATTATCAAATTAGCTTGGGTAAGGTTCACAAGTGAAGGAGCTGAAAAGCGAACGTGCTGGTTAAGTGAGAAAGCTGTGCGTCTCTGTAGGTCCTTTGTGCAGAGTTCACCCAACAGCCTTTCAGAGCTCCGGGCTCTAATTGCAGTGGTGGTTTCCTCTAAATACCAAATTGCCAGATAATCGTTGCTGGAAAGAGATAGATGCGTGCGTGCTTTTGCAAGATAGGTTAGTTGCACAGATTTCCCTTTGGGAATAAGCTAGGCTCGCGCTTTCTTTACTGGTTCCTTGGGAGGATGAAGGCTACTCGCCGGCCCCTCTGCTGTGGGAAATGCTGCTGGGATGTTATTTATCCCACGAGCGAGGATGTGCTTGCTGTGATCTCAGCTGTGAGACAGATCCCAGCCTTTGCAGATGTATGCGTTCCTCACCTGCGTGGGACTACAGTTTGGGATTAAGCCTGACCTGCAGGGTTTTCAATGAACGCGATTGTTTTTTTTCTGAAGTATTACGACAACAGAGTGGGTGTATTATGTAGGAAGCTGCACATTTGGACTACTTGCTGTTATTTGCTCTCAGACCCCTAAGGGTATAAACTGTTTGGTTTTTTTTTGTGGCCTTTCTTATTAGAAAGGCAAGAAGCAGCTGCTTAGCTGAATGTTGGTGTGCAAGTTGGTGGTTTGATATTCATCATGTTGCTCTAAGCATCTGTTGACAGGTGGGAAGAGTTCTTGGGGAGCAGGCTCATGGCTTCATTGCTTACCTGGGTATAACTGCTGCTTGGAAGGCTGACAAGGTAGCAGAAAACCGCTGCTTTGTGCTGTGTGGAAATCTGTTAGTATAGGTGGATATGGACTGAGCCAAGGAGATAAGACAAACATTAAATAAATGCCCTAGGCATGAGAATGAAGAACTGAAACTGAGCTGTTATCATGCTAGTGATGCACAGGAGCAAGTTGTTAAAAGTGGTGATATATAGCAACTACTTCATTATATTTAGTTTCCATGTCATGTTGGGAATTCAGTTTAACTTTGGAAGATGGTACTTGTCAGATGGAACTGGTATTAGTGCCCAGCCATGTGGGATACCAGGCTCTGGAGGCTGAGAGGGTGTGGAGCTCAAGATGGTATCTGCCGTGAAGTTGGGCAACTTCTCTGTGGGTGTAGAAAGCCTGAACATTTAAGCGAGGTTCATGGTGTCTCAGTACTTCTCAGCTAGAAGTTTTCCATGTTCTTGATGACTAAATGATCTAAAAGACTTTAGTTAGAAAAAGGAAAGAAAGAAGTTCATCTTTTGACACAATGCCGTATATCTGCTATGTGTCTTCAGAATGTATGAAGACAGTCTTTGACCTGCACAAATATCAGAGGTCCATACAGTTGCTTTAAGGTCACTTGAATAACCCTGTAGAATAATATGCTTGGCATTGCCTTGACAGATAGCCTGGAGATTTGCTTACTGAAGCCAGTCTTCAGAGCCACTGTGTCTTGGTAGCAAAGACCGTAATAAAATTGTTCAGTTCAAAACAGACCATTCTTCATTTTGACTCATAATCAATAACTGCCTGTGGCTAGTGTCGCCTCGGACTCTGTCTCACGGGGACTTA
>Ga0181612_176756_pt1 | contig 22746 bp, 14 predicted proteins | sample HoacroProtozoa21_FD_119630 | JGI IMG/M metagenome (GOLD analysis project Ga0181612, IMG submission 119630) | Hoatzin crop microbial communities from Cojedes, Venezuel. Combined Assembly of Gp0051906, Gp0051904, Gp0051908
TACTCCTGTGCTGCTTTCCACAGTACAGCCAGCCAAAGCCCAGCCTGATTTATGAGTTAGTCAGTGTGTCAGATTTATGTAATGCGATTAGATATTCAATCTAATGAAGGAAAAATATGCTTACCAGAACACTGCGACAGCGCTGTGATTAAACGATACAGTAACAGCGTTCCCTCAGTGGATTAATTTAAAAAAATGCAGCAGGTACAGCTGACCTGGTTCTTGTGTGTTGCTAGCGATAGGCTCCTAGCAAGGAAGATTAATGGTTTGTTGATTGTGTTGATAAAATAACTATGTGATCATAAAGGTAGATATGAATGGTTTGTATCCAGCAAACTGGCTTTTGTGTTTTATTAATCTCCCACAATGATTTATGCTGATGGAGGCTTCTCTTACTTATTTGTTTCAATCTTAGGGTAGAAAGCAAAATAAAACTGTAACAAAGATATGCTGCCATCTTAATGCAGCACTGTAATTGGTGTACTGCCCTGCCTGTACCCATCCGTTCGAACTGTAACAGCACGGAGGAGTTCTCCAGCTTGGACACCCTTGAATTTTTAGAAAGAGGAGTTTCATGCTAGGTCTGAAAGCAATCGAAAGGAATGTATCTTGCACTCTTCCACTAAACATTAGAGGTCACTGAAAAAGCCATTTTTAATAAGGCTTTTAAAGATTAGGGAATATGAGACCTAAATCAATGATACGGTGGAAAGAGTTTTTTCTAGCCAGAGGCCTGAGTTGATGGAGGGGGTGGAATATTCACAGAAGCTGACGTTAGCCTAGGGGTACAATCTGCCTAGGCTTGCTCTAGAGTCAGTGGAGAAAATGTCGGAAGCCTGATACACCTGCTGTTAATTATGATGTGGAGGAGACTCTGTTGCAAACATTTTCTATTAAAAGAGACTTTGTGTAGAAAAGAAATCAGCTTCAAACATGTTTTTTTCTCCAGTTAGTAAAAAAGCTTTCAGCTAGAAATTAGATATTCGGAGTTTTAGAAGTTCTCAGCTTTCTTCTTCCTTCTTTTTTAATGCAAAGTCAGATTCTAGAGGAGAAGATGTGGTATTGCCTAGTTCTTTTGTATACAGAACAGTGTTATTTTTGTTCTTAGGGAGCCTAAGAACAATGCTTTCTATATTATTTATATTGAATTAATTAAGTACCTTCATGGACATCAGCCAAATTAGTATTGGAATCAACTTCAAGATAATGGTCACTGTTCTGCAGTTGTCATCACAGCAGTGTAAGAAGAATTACGATCCAAAGAGGTGTCTCAGACACGTATTTTAATGACTCTTAGTCAGTTTGGATAGCTTATTTCTGTCAGGTCAAAATTTCATGGGCAAACTTTATTCCTCTCTATTGAAAGTTGTCGGGCAGGATTGTTTAATTAAAAACCAGATGATGGATATGTCAAACAGGTATTACAGACATAAAAATGCACCTCCATTCCAGATTATTTATTGTTACATTTTCTTTGAATGGTCTATGTGTCAAGGCATCTGTCTCTTTTTGCTTTTCTGCCTCCCAACACTTTTTTTGCCTTCCGTATCATAGGAATCTTTACGTTTATCTTTAACATATACAGGTATTTTTAACAGCTTCACATTAAACATGTTTTTGGGGTAATCTGTATTCCCAGATACAGGGTTCTGACCCTTGCAAAGTTAGAGCTAATGTTGGTAACGACAAGACAACGGGCACCTTCAGCTACGGTAGGCAGATGCATGGAGGAGAAGAAGAAATTTGAGAATAAAGAAATCGGAACAACAAAAAATGCTTGAGAAATACATGAGCCACTGACAAAATGTGTGGTTACAAAGCTCTTCATGCTGGGTCATTGGTTTTCAATTCACGTCTAGTCAGGTGTGTTCAAATAACTGGGAAGTATTTACCATCATCGTCACTTGCAAACGGGCGGTGTGGTCATGCTCCTTGACGTGCTGCTTTTGGCTGTGTCTGGTTCACAAACAGGCAGTCTCTGCCTCGCTGCAGGGGAAGCGTCAGGTGCCAGAGAAGAGAGTTGGCTTTAGTGTAGTTATTTGCATTCTCATGAGCAGCAGCAATATACCTGTTTATTCATTGCATTCTCTACTGTACTTTCTAAACACTGGTCTGTTGTACTTACATTTAAAATATTAAGTGAATCCGTGACTGACAAAACAGTTACAGAATGAGCAGTGGTGTTGGTTTAAAGGAGGGTTAAGGATGTGTTTACTACTTTCTCTACCTGAGAGAGAGAACATTTAAAATCTGTACATTGACTATGCTATAAAAAGCATTTGTGCTGCCGTAAGTCAGGTGTTGACCTTTCCCTTCTTAAAATCATGAAGCGTTTATCTTGCATTGAGAAAGCAATTGATTCTCTCTTCAAGAGAAGCTGACATTCTAACTATATCGTCTTTGATATGTATGTACTCTGGTTATGGACCCCATGAGAAAGTCAGATGTTGTATTTAAAGGGCGGGATAGTATCATCTAAAAGCAGGAGTACCAAGGTCTTTTGTCTTCTGACCTACAAAATTATCAGGTGTGCCCACAAGAACGCTGAGTTGTGTTGTTCCTGTTGGGGATTAAAGATATGCTAGAAAGAATGAAAAATTCAGTCATTGGCAGCCAGCTGTCAGGATGTTTAAATTAGATGGAGCGATTGATGAAGAACCCTTAGCACATCAAATTATTTAAGGCCTGTAACCGATATCTGACCTACTCGCATCTTCAAAGCTTAAATAGTAAGTTTGGTATTAAAACCAACCAAACAATACAGTAATTTCTCTTAGTGCAAGTCAGAGTAGTCTTTCCAGCCTTCCAGGAGGTTTCACAGCTGCGCAGCCTTCCTCTCAAGCTTGCAGAGGGGGCGTCATGCTCAGCCAGAGGCACGCTATCTCCTCAGCTGGAGTCCGTCAGCTTTTGTCCTTGGGTTGCAGAGATGGTATCTGTGTGAAGGCCTAACACAGTGCCTGTCAAAGTGAAATAAAATGCTCCCAGTGATACGGCCATCGGGCTCAAAAGCAGCTGAGATTTTGGGGCATAACATTGTGTTCCCGTAGAAGCCACAGCGATAACCCGCAAAATGGGCAGAGTTTTAGGGGAACTGCAGCACCCTTTGCCAGAGCTTTCTTACAGTCTCAAACTCAGGCACGCTCCTGCCTCCATCAATGTTCTGATGGATATTTGCGAGTCCCCAGAGCGTTTGAATTTGCTGTATGGCAACTGGAAGATGTATGTCCGTAGTGTCTCTGTGGATACATATACAAATCAGGCTGACGTGCATAGGTTATTTATGTTGCACGCACGGAGCGCAGTGAGACTCCATCACCGGCAGCAGCTCGGGCAGCGGCTGCGTTCCCGGGAGGTGAGGCCGACAGGCTGTTTTCATGTTGGGTACAGTAGATAGAAATATGGATGAGTTGGGATAAGCTTTATTTTTAAAGAACAAGAGTTTGCTAACTCCCATCATAATCTGCCTAGGATATGGTGTATTTAAGTGATTTTACTTTGATAATGCTGTAAGCTGGTCTTTGATAATTGCTTTCTGTAATTGGAACAAATTTATGATTATGCTAATTCATCTCCTGCCACCCAATATGTAGTAGCTGAGTTAATCCATATCTGCCCCTGCATTTCTTTTGTAGATCATTACATGATTAGCCTTTGTTAGAAATTGATGGGGGTGTTTTAATTCTGAGCAGATTTAATTTCAGGGGAAAAAAAATCAGGTATCTTTACATAAGCTTATGACATATTATAGCAGTTTTTAAGTCTAGTTCAAGATAGAAACATTTAAGATCTTCAGACAGACCAATTCTTAAAGAGAAATTTATTTCGTTTTGTTCCAAGCATCTATATGATCACTGATGATAAAGTGAGGGAAGTTCAATGCCAGTGAGTTTTGAGCCTCCTCTTAGGCATTGCAGGCTGGCAGTTCAGAACACCAGGCCTCATTTCAGGATGGAGACATTGGGGTTTCTCTGTCGCCTGTATTCGCTTGGTTGGTTTGTGTTTTTGCTGAATTTCTGCACAGGTTGCATCACTGCAAGTAACAACAACCTTTTGTCATCATGACTCCTTTAAATTTATCAGTTTATTCTATAAATTCATCCCTAAATTCTCCATCTTTGAAAGCATTTTTCTGCTGTGAAGGAGTTTGAGTAAGTTTGGTTCTTCTTCAAGGGAGGGGGAGGCTGGAATTAGAGAGGAGCATTCGCAGTGCCATCAAGCCTCCCGATATGCAAAAGGCAATGCGTGCCCCCACTTGCACATCCTCACTTGAGCGCACATCTCTCAACACTGCCATGGTTATGTTGCGTCTGTTTAATGTTCTCCCTTCGCTGCGATCATCGTTCTTTTAAATGCTTTGCTTTAGTGTCAGTGTTTTTCATTCACCAAGCCTTGCCGTCCCAGGCTCAGTAACGGGTCAGTGTGCACTCCCTCAGGAAAAGCTGTCTCCAGGAACAGCCCCAAGAGCTAGCGTAACAGTGGGGAGGGCCTTGAACCCCCTGGGCCCCCCAGCACCACCTGCAACAGCCCCTGACCTGATGAGAGTCAGAATGCAAAATCTATAAATACACTTGTGAAACAATGAACTCCAGTAACACTAGGGTCATTTCTTTGAACGTTACTGTGTTTGTCATTACACTGCGCATAAAGTGAGTTTAATTCTGACTGCGACCATTGAATTTCTGTCACTTGATTTATGCTAGTGCTGCTGTTCCATAATTTAAATTGCATTCCTAGTTTTTTGCTGAAACCCCCTTATAATTAGCATTAAAGTTAACTGCAGAAGGGAAACTGAAGAGTGAATGGATTATTTGCTTGTTCCCCATCTTACTCAGACCAAAGGAGAATGCAGTCCATGAAGATCTGCAATACATACTTTCAGAGAGAGATTATTACGGGAAGAGTTCAGGATTACTGACTTAGGCTCTTTGGGTCTGCTCCAGAGCGGTGCCTGGCCCTCTGCGGCCGGCACAGGTGAGCGCGTCGGCCGTCTCCGGAGCTGGGGGATGAGAGGGAGTGAGGGGAGAGCTAGCCATGTGATTTCCTGGGATGCTTCCAGCAACGGAAACTAGGGTGCCGAAGCTACTGGGTGTGTGAAGGTCGTGACAAAGCATGACTGCTTCTCCTAACAATACTAAGGAAAGCAAATTGAGGGAGTGAGGCTTTTGGCAGAAAGTCTCCTCTGGGTTTCCCTAACTGTACCTGCGCCAGGCACTGCCTCCTTGGAGCGCTGGGGGCATCTCTTAGAACCTCGCTGCCTTGAAACTTCACTGTAAGTGTTTCTTCTGATGTGCACGGCAGTGTACAAAGTCACATGGTCCCAAAAATCTAATTTAAACTTTTGTAAAGGAGATTGTTTAAAAAATTTAAAACAAAAAAGTGAAGATTTGAGAGGAAAACCAAAACAAAGCAAGGTTCTGACAGAGCTTTATAAGAACGCAGAAAGAGACAGCTGCATCTTGAATGCTTAATGGCAGCTTTGATGGTGACATTCAGTCTTTGTTACCATTTTTGGTTAACTGCAGTTTGAGGAAAAGAGTATATAGAGCTGAAATCATTTAACTACTTTTATGTATGAAATGTACAATATACTTCATACTTGGGTAATGCCTCTTTTGACAGATGTGTAAAATAATCACTATTTTTAATTCCATAGTCACCACGTAGGACAACAGTGCCACAGACCTAGATTCTTCTCCAGGTGAGCTCCCAGCTGAGTGCTGTGGTGCGGGGACAGGAGGAGCGTTGGATGCGGCAGCCGCACACCTTCTGTCCCCAGCTCACCAAAATGACGGATGCTACTGGAAAGGGAACCTGCTGTCTGGCATGACATCTAATTGGCTTTGATGGTCAGCTTTGGCAGATTTGTTTATAAACTGGAAAATCTACAAATTGCAGACCATCTGCGCAGAACAGTGTGCTAATGAATGCCTGTAGCTAGCAAATCCATAAGCTCGTTACCACAAAGTTCCAAGTCCTTCCACAACTTCCTAAACGAGGTTATTCATCTGAACTGAGATAGGAGGGTGTGTGACTTCAGGGTACAGCCATATCTCCTTCAGGTCTAGAAGAGCTATTAAAATAACTCACATTTATTCAGTCTTTTAATAGAATCTGTTGATTCTGCTCCTATTTTTAGTTTTTCACTTCTGTAACAGCAGCTTACTATGCCTTACCTGTTTTTTTTAATGTTTCAAGTAGAGAAATGCCTTGCAGATAATTCCTGGGTCTACTCAGAGATATGTTGGTTGGAGAACTAGAGAAGATGTGTTGAAATACATTATACATAGCATTTCACAGTGTTTATGTACCTTGACAACAAATACTAACGGTCTCTGGTTTAAGAACTGGGAATCTGTTACGATGACTTACCTCTTCCACTGTGTGTGATGTCAAAAGATTCATCCTTCTGTTTCTCTCTCAAAAAAAGTGGAACTAATAATACTTCTTATGTGTCATCCCAATCTATTGCAAAGCTTAACTGATCATTGTGCAATTGTTTGAACGTGTAAAGCACTGTATATCAAGAGTAGTATTTCAAAATATTTCTCATTCTCTCTCTGTTGAGATTTTCTTCCATATTCTTGAATAAAAATCAGCCTTTCTAAGATGTTAACCCATAGCGCCTTCCTCTGGGGGAAAGGGGGGGAAGTGGCAATCATCAGCTGGCTTTCACTTGGACTGCTGATCTCCATTGGTCATGTCTTTCTGCTCCTTGAGTCAAAGGAAGTATTTCCCCATCAGATTAATGAGGTCGTTAGCCCAAGGCATGAGGTGCCTTTGTTTGGCTTTGCAGGTTTACAGACTTCTTCCTGTTTTTTTCATTCCCCTAAGGAAGCCAAAAGGGCTCTCCTAAAGAGGACAATAATGGAATAGTTACAATAAAAAGAAAATACACAGAATAGATTCAAGAACAAATATAGAGGCAATAATAAAATGCAGTTATTTAAGAAAATGATTTCAGGTTCAAGCTTTAATACTTATGTTGAAAAGGAGGAGGAGGTAAATGAAATATATTCAACGAGAATGATCCAGTATTTTTTTATCATTCCTTCTTGATTCCTTGTATTGAATATTAAAGCCTCCTAACTACCTACCACACAAGGAAAAGTGTGATTAATTGTTCTCCTCCTTTTTTTTTTCCCTGTCCTCCTCTTCTTCATCTTTCCTTCCTTTTCTCCCAGTAGAACAAAAACTGCTTTTCCCTTGCAATCCACACCCTTGCAACTCTGAACGAGGTCTCTACCATTTTCTTTTTGTTCTTTTATCATTTATTATTTTATTATGTCATAGCATTTCATTTGCTGTGCCTCTGTTAAAAAGCTCTTCTTCAGAATAGGAATAGTTTCTTTTCTGAATCTGTGAACGTCTACGTTTCTGGGAATCTCACCCTAGCTTCATTTTTATCTTAATGTTTATACTGAAGATCACAATGACATTTATTACTGAAATCATTGAAATATAATTTTGCAGATTTCCTGCTTCCATCTTTTTTTTTCCTACTCCATGTTCTTCTCTGCTCCATCCCCCTCCAGGTGGAATGGCTGAAGAATGAGGAGCCCATAGATTCCAACCTGGACGAGAACATTGACACCAGAGCAGACCACAACCTCATCATTCGACAGGCGCGTCTCTCGGACTCTGGGAACTACACCTGCATGGCTGCCAACATTGTTGCCAAGAGAAGGAGCATGTCTGCGACAGTTGTGGTGTATGGTCAGTGAAAACGGGATAATTATGGAAAGACTTAGATGTGTGTGCTTTTATTGCTGGAGTACTTTACGTTTTTAACATACAACTGGTTCTAAATCAAACAGCTGACCTCCTTCCTGTTACGATGGATTTCAGTTCTGCTGTTCAAGGCTGAGACCGTGCCTGCTTTTAGAGTGGTTCGAGTTACGGGGGTTTTGTTTGTGCGGGATTCCCAGAAGCTATGTCAATAATAACAATCCTTGCTCATGATATTAAGAAGATCCAGTTGTAAGCTAAACCACATAAATAAGCCTTGCCTGTATCCGGAAACCCAGAAGCACGTGCCTAGGGAGGTACATAAAGGGCTGCCTTGGCTGGATCTGTGGTACTGCAGCGTCCCAGCACTACCTAGTGCATCTAGATGTTACGCAGCAAAGGACAAAAGAGCAGAACCATTCATTTGTTGCCATCCTCTGTTGGTCTCCATGTTTATTACCACATGAGACATTTTACTGGTGGAGGCAGAGCATTTCTAAATCACCCTTTTTAAAATAAAGAAGTCTTGTTTATGATTTAAGCAAAGCGTATGTTATGAGAATCGGGATGCCTGCTTTTACCTCCCTCCCAGATTCTATCAGTCATTGCACTTCTCAGCATATTGCTGTTCCAACCCAAACATTTGTGTTCTTTGACACCATGGCCTTTACATAGTTGTGTGCTGGTAGGTAGCAATGCTCCTACTTCAGCTTGGAGTTCACGTGTAGAATGTAAAAACAAAATTATGCCTTTGAGTGGAGTGATCTGATCAGATTTGTTGTTTGATGTCTCTCAGCACACCTACTGCAACCTCAAGCATGTTTGTGTTTTGCAGTTAATGGCGGCTGGTCGTCATGGACTGAGTGGTCAAACTGTAATGCACGGTGTGGCCGGGGCTGGCAGAAGCGATCACGGACCTGTACCAACCCCGCTCCACTCAATGGAGGTGCATTTTGTGAAGGAATGTCAGTGCAGAAAATTACCTGCACTTCTCTTTGCCCTGGTGAGATATGCACTGTCTACTACGGAATAACTTTGGATGTCACATTTACAGGAGAGCACTTGCAGTCGGAAATGCCAGGTGGACAGTTGTGCTTTGAAAGCCCCCTGAGGTCAAAAAGGACATTGGAAATACTTGCATCCTTGTTTAGACTGCAGCTCAGAACCTCGTGTAAGGTCTGAGCAGTGGTCACAAGCACCTGTGGCCTGGTCTGCCAGGTCTGTCAGTGCTTTAACTTGCACTGAAGCTAACTCACTACTCGCTATCAAAACAGCAGCTGGTTCAGTATGAAAAATCATGTAAGTGGGTGGGGGTATAGGGAAAGGGGAGGTGATGTCAGTAACGCTAGAAACACAGAAACCGAAGCAGAGGACTTCACTTAAAAGTATTATTTACCTTGTAAAAGTTTGCTTTCAAGTGTATTAACATTTTGAAATTGAGCTTATGCTGTACACGGAGCATGGTGTTACATCCCTGGACACATTTCCTCATTTGTTCACCGGAAACCTCCCTTATCTGGTTCTGGCATTGGTGTTTCACATATATAGCTGAAGAAAGTTGATAGGATTGTAAGAATGTATGCTTTAAGAGACTATGTTTGCCTGGGGTCGCAGCATCACCTGCCTGGATTCTGGCAAACCTCTCTTCTACCTTTTATTAGTTTTTACATACAGGAAGTCCTGAACTGGCATTTAAAGAACTTAATACTATTTTTATATGTCTCTGTTCATCTGACTGTCCTTCAACCTGATTTATGCGTGAAAAAGAAAGGGAAGTGTGGATACCCTTCTCGCGTGGGACAGGGTCAGAGACAGCTATCAATCAGTCAGCAAAGCAACATATTGATCCGTTGTCTGGCTCGGGGCATTGGCCAGAAGGCTGCAAGGCCAGCTATGCTCTTTTTGTAAATGTCAGCACCATTTCTCTGGTAGGAGAATGTGTGGCCTCTCCACATCAGCCTGTTTGAAGGCAGAATTTGAATTAGAAGCTGATAGCTAGGTGACAAGGGAAATGTTTCCTCCTGCACTTTTAATTGACTATTTTTGCAGAATGTTATATACTGGGGCTGTTTTAAAAGCTTCCATATTGCACGCTTGAGGTGGTACATTCTAATGCTGGCTTTTAACTTCACACCTGATAAAACTGTATTTATTTCTCCTGAGAATTGTACTTTGTTTTACTTGCTGTGACCTGAAGAGAGATACGAAATAAGTATTCTTGGTAGGACCTCTGAACTACACCAGTCTGATATGCAGTGACGGTGCTTGTTTTCCTTCCTCCCCACTCAGTGGATGGAAACTGGGAGACGTGGAGCGAGTGGTCCGTGTGCAGCCCAGAATGCGAGCACCTGAGGGTTCGGGAGTGTATCGCACCGCCTCCGAGAAACGGAGGAAAGTACTGCGAGGGCTTGAGTCAAGAGTCAGAGAACTGCACTGAAGGGCTTTGCATTCAAGGTGAGTAGCGGTGGGCACTGCACTGGATTTGGGAGGCGTGGCCCAACACGTGTACTGTAACCCGTGTCAGTGGGACTCTTCTGGCTGAAGTATTACTGTGAAAAACCAGGTTGTTTTCAGAGGGTTGCATATGTGAAGCTTGAAATCCACAGTGATTTCTGAGTCACTGGATTTGTGTAGCACATACTTTACCTATTAATTATCAGATGATCCTGAAAATCCAAATAAAGGTTTTTGCAATGTGTAATTATGACCACCTGCCACAACAGATTTCACAGAGTGTACTACTTGGCCTTCTAGCTTCTTCTTGCAAGTAAATTGGCAAAGCACCAACATGAATACTCTTGGTGCAAGAGCTGTTTAAGGTCAAAGTTGACACCGTTTGTTGCCTTAAACACAGAAGTTAAATAAAGGCAAATCTAGTCTATGCTGAGTTCACTGTGAAAGGATTTGGCCTTCATAAATGTCTGGAAAGCATCTGGCATTCTGTAGTTGCTACTATCAACAAACAACTAGGAGCCCAGAAGGTGAGGCCTGCAGCTGCAGAGCTGCAGAAGGCCCGCACAGTCTCCAAACACAGAAGAAATTCACAACTTCATTCCTACGGGCAGTGCGGCTCCCTGGCCATGAAGCGGCCCTGTCACCTCACCGCTTTCCAGCAAGGAAGTGGCAGCCGCGGGAGCCATCGGGAGCGCTAGGGCTGAAAGATGCAAACTGCAATAAGCCTACTTTTAATTTTAGATTTAAATAGTCATCTTTCTTTGTTTCTGTGGCACTGCATTACTCTTCCTTCTTGATCTTTTGCATATATGTGTTCATGTTATGCCTATCAGTCATTTTCTTCTTCTACCGTGATGCACGCAACAGAAGGAACATGGCTGTAAATCACAGCCCTGGGCCGTGCTCACAACGTGTACGTGCCTACGGCCTTCCCCCTGTGCACCTTCTAGTACTGGTTGGCAGTTTCAGAGAGAAAGAAACAGCCACTGTGCCCAACCAGTTCTTCAATGAAGTACATCTGGTGAGATGCAGAGAATAATCTTCTAAACAAAATGAAGTCCCTTTTTTGCCCCAAGGTTTTGGTTATTTCTTAATGGCAGATAGCATCCTGTATATTTACTCAGGTTTCAGAAATACATATACCTCAGCTGAGACATCAAAAAAATTTTGTGTGGTTTTGGAGGGAGGGAATACCCAGCAGTCTTTCTGTAAGTCTCTAACTACTTTCCAGGGTTACAGAAAGCTCTCCAGTTCCAAGGCGTCAGGCGTCAGCTTCAGTGTTTAAAAGGGCATAAATGAAATTTAGTTTTTTCCTGCCCCATGTTTCAGAAAAGAATAACTAGTGAGAATTTGTGAGCACTCCATTCAGCTTTTGAGGGCCAATGTGGTGATCAGATGACGTTTTCTGAGGTCTTTCTCCTTCCTATACATTAAATGAATGCCCTTCCCTGCAGATGGCTTGATAAATCCAGAATCCATTCATGTGTGCAGATCAGCGTATCCACTGGAAGACTGGGGGATGCATTGAAAGGAGCATGAAAAGATGCAGCTGAGGTCTGTGCACTCAGCGTTATTGGTAACAGTCATGAGTTGACTAACTATCTAGTTGTCTCCTGTGCTTTTCCCCAGAGTTAATAAAAGGTCGCCCTATTCAGGTTACTGCTTCCAAGAAAAGCCTTAACGACGCTGCGAGGTGGTAAAGATTACCTGTCCTACTGTGAGAATAATAGCCTTTCGTATTGTGCAGTTACACGTCAGTCCTGCGCGCCATCTTCCATGCAGGTAGAGGAACAAATATGGTATTCGGCTTATTTTGGTAGTCTGGAAGGAGCACGTGGCCCACGGAAGGGATACGGTTGTTAAGCACTGAGAGTCATGATACACATTTTACTTGATGGCGGTGGCTTCGTTCCATGGGGGAAATCACTGCAGTTCCTCGAGCCGTTGTAGCACAGTTGGTTTCAGGGACAGACTGGGCCTCTGAGCACTGTTGTATCGACCACAAGGTATTGTATCACACGGGCTTTTGTTGCTGGCTTCTCCAACTGTTAATTTCTCCTTCCGTAGCCTCTCTCTCTCCGAGGAGCTCATCCAGACACTGTTTACAGGCAGGTTTTAGAATGTCCCTGTTGCACTCTGTACAGTGGTGAATCGTCTCTTTAATATCAGCACGAGTCCTTCTCAGGTGTCACAGAAGTGCGAAAGGCTGGTGCTGTGCTTGCCAGCTGCCTTTCGAGGACTGCCTCCGATACTGCTAATTCCGGGAGGGCGTTTTCAGGAACCATTCTTAGGATAAAGCCCTCTGAAGGTTTTTGTATGAACAAAGGTTTCACGTACTGGTCAAATGAAATGTGGTACCGCACGTGGAGGAGAAGGGACTGGGTGTTTGGAGTTCTGCGCACAGACACGTTACCAGTGCAATGTTGGATTTTTTTAAATTTTTTTAATGTGTCTGTGTTCCCTAGAACAAGACTGTTTTTCATAGTAAGAAATATAAAAGCTGCCTTGTAAAATGCTCAAGGGTGAACTCTGTACACGTTGGTGCATTTGTTCAGTGTTCTGGGCCTTTAGTGCTTTGTTAGTGACTGCATTCTCTTAATAAGCAACCCTTACCCCCAGGACAGCTCACCAGAGCTGAGCCCCGAGTAAGGCATCAGCATCGAAATCTGTATGGCCTGCAGCTTTAGTGAGAAGCTTGTGTGCCAGTTCCTTCAAGAGAAAGAGAAGGGGGTAGGATGTCAGCTGGTCCAACCAGTTCACGGCATCTCAGAGGGGGGCATGAGACAGGGGAGGGGCTGGCTTGTTCCAGCAGATCCAAATGCAGTAGTTTGGGCTGTGGAAAATACAGCCGATTGCCTTCTGAAAGGTCCTGCAAAGAAACTTCACTAGGAGTTGAAAACAAACACTTCAGGCTGTAAGGATCCAGTTGCCAATTCACCTTCCTTCTTGGGAAGTTTAAAAAACGAAGAAAGAAGAAAAAAAAGACATCTCATGACAGTCAATGACAGTCATGTCACTGATTAGAGATGTGTCTATCATACAGCCAGAGTATTTATTTTTTCTGTTATTAAATTTAATGCCTGTAAAAGATGTCATTCTGACAACCCGGGAGACGTGGGTTTGCTGTAATCCATAGAACAGGTTACAACAAAGTATAGCTTCCCTGCTGTCGCTTTACTTAAGCTCCTCTGTTAGGGTGCCCTGTTACAAACTCCAGCAGCAAGCATTGGGGGAAAGCCCACACCACCGCGTTACTCCACAGATGGCTACTGGAATAGTTACAACTACCTTAGTTTTAATAATTACCTGAATTATTATTTCTGTTGTCTGTCATGTGCTTTGTATAAACTCAAGCTCTTTGGATCAGGTACTGTCCCTCTGCTGTATGTTTGTACAGCCACTGGTGCAAAGAATATTATTGTTAACGAATCACTAACTTACCTGAATAATGGCGATGCAGTAAAAGAGAAAAATGCCCCAACAAGTTGAAATCAGTTGAACTGGCATAGGAGTTCATCATCACCTTTTCAGAAGAATTTTAGTTTTTCTTTGCTGTGACATTTAGAGTAACTTTACAGAGTTTTAAGAACTTGTAACTATCTCGCACAACCACGTGCAAACAGAATTGAAGTAAGCAGTGTATGCCTGAAAACAAATGTCTGGAATAGCAAAAGCTTTCTCTTTCAGAAGCAAATCACTTTTTTACACATGGGACATAAAGCACTCTTAATAGACTTAAAGTGTTCTTAATACAGTAGCATAAAGAACTTGCCTTTAAAATAAATAAATGGATCATTATGGGTAAAAAGATACAAAATGCATTTTTTAAAAAGATGAGTAAATTTTGTACAGATGTAATCAACTTAGTGTCAGCTGTGAAACACAAAGTCTGTAAAATACAACTTTGATGTTGAAAATGAACTATCAAAATCATTTTACAAAGGATAAGTGGCATAAGTAATAAAACCCAAATTTGAGGATTGAAATGAAAAGCCATTTAAAATCTAAGCCTACTAGGGATGCACATGTTGACATCAAAGCAATACTATTTAAAATAAACAAAATTAAATTCTCAGCTTCTGCTGCCTAACGGCAGGGCAGGGGGAGATGTGTAGCTGCTGGATTTTCTGTGCCAACATTGGGTAAAGTATTTCTGTTCCTTCGTAAGGTGAGGTGGGAGTTAGGGAAACTGTGAACTAACAGCAACACTCTAAAATTAATTCAAAGACCAATGTAATGGAAGATTTCTCTCTGCTGCACACACCAGCAGTTTTTCACTTAGTATTGGGATCAGAAACTGATCTGCGGGTATTTTATGGGGGAAAAAAAATCTACTCTGGCGTAATTTGGAGTCAGGTAGGTTGTCAGTATTATCCTTCATGTGTATCAGCACTTCAGTGGACCAGTGAGCTACGTGGGAACAGAGGAAGCTGGCGCCTGGTGATGTGAAAGCTTTAGTGCTGGGTGCTGCGGGGAGCTGAGCTCAGCTCTGGCCTGCGTGTTCCTGCTGTTTCAGAGCAGCCCGTCTCCCGTGGCGGGAAGCACCAGGGAGCGTGTCATGGTTCTGAAAGCTGAATTTCCATTGCCATTCAAAGAGACCCAAGTATGAAGCTTCTCTTGTTCCTTTCATCTCAGAGCGTGATGCTATTACTCCTTTATGGGTCATGCTGTATACTTGTGGCAGATTATTTTTAGGACTGTAATTGCTTTCTCAGCTAATAGGAATTGATGCAATTACCCCATTTTTTAAAAGACTTTTTCCCCTGTTCATCTTCCAGTATGTGCCTTTTCTGCTCTGCTTTTCATCCCGTGGGGAATTGTGAAGGGAATGCAGTACTGTGCTACAGAAAACTAATCTCTTGGAGGTTATTTATCAGGCACAACTTGTTAACTTTGTTCCTTTTGTGAGGCAAAAATAGAAATGAAACATTTATTTGGTCAACAAATAAAAACTCAAATGAAAGTAAGGGTGAGAAGGTAAGATGCCAGGAAAGTGTAGGCCTCACTCTGCGCTGGCAGAAAAAATACTAATCCTTGGCATGAATTTTCAAAGTTGGAGTCAGTAAATGAAATGGTGATAAAACGGGGTCTCCTCTCGGGTTCTTTATTCACTCCCTGACAGGAGAGGTTGGGAATGCCACAAAGTGACACCCTTTCACAGGAACACCCTTTTTCTCACTTTGGTTTTTGATTTTCTGGATGGATCCAGGCAGTCCAGTCCTTAACAGCGGAGCAACTGCAAGTGCTTTTCTTTCAGGGAATTTCTTCTAGGACTTGCAGCAACTGAATAGATACAAACTTGCATGCAGAAGAATCATAGATTATTTGTGGATTTGGTGTATATGAAAGATGGCCAGGCCTGCCAGGTTGGGAGAAAACCAGAGATTGACTCAATCTGAATGCCAAGGTCCCTTTCACTCAAGAGAGTCCCAATAACTTACTGGTTTCTTGCATATTTGTTCTTTCATTGTTTCTTCCCTACCAGTATTCTTGGCAGTATACGTTTCCATGGTGGATTTCTATCTTGCTTTTTCTTTGCTTAATAAAAGAGAGGCATTTGTAGCATTTTTTATCTTTTTCTTTTATCTATTTGCTTTAAAGTTATTCTTTTATAACTTCAAAAACTATTGATTTATTTTCCCCCTGCCCAAAAAAGAAACAAACAAGTAGGCCATACGCAGATGAACCACATACCTGTTTTCAGTAATGCATCGTAAATCACAAATAATCTTGTTTTCCATTTTTCAACCACCCGTGATACTGACTACTGCCAAGAGGCTTCTGGACCTAGCCATCTCACCAGTTTATATGGCAAACGCACTTCAATCCTACTGCAGTCTTAGGTGGATAGCACTATGTCGAGCTCAAGGCTGACACTACTAATTTGGTGTTTATGTACATCATTTCCTAGCAAAAATAAAAACAACCTCAAGAAGAAAAAAAAACTCACATGCTTAGCTTTTTGGCAAAGCTAAAATCCAAGAAACTTTTGAGTTAAGTATTATTAAACTGATCATTTTCACAAATACTAAAAATAATAGAAGGCACCTCGTAATCCCTTTGCTTACATTATCACATAGCAAAACACTAAGCGGCGCATCTTGTACCTTGACGTGGTTTCCACTAAGACTCCTCATTCCCAGTGTAGATGATAGGACTGCAGTAACAGTGACTGTGCTGATAACCGAGCTCTGGAGGTAACCAGTACCTAAAAAGAAATCCAAAAGATAAACCAGGGAACAGGCAGTCAAAGGGCATGTCCTTATGACACATGGCACCTGCAACACGGATACAGTCTTCTCTGCTTAAAGGATTTATATCCCACTTTTTTTTCTGTCTGTTAGATTAGTCTAATTCTGCTGCACTGCTAGCCTCTTTTTTCTATTTTATAGAAATAAGTAAGTTATATGGTGTGTTTTGCTGTTTTCTTCAGGCAACCTTTCAACAAAAGGTATTGAACAGCTGCTGAAGTTAGGCAGACTGCCCAAGAAACTCAGGGGTGGTGGAACTGGTCTTGAGATGGTATTTATAGAGCATGCGGAGGGCAACCTGGGTTGGTCCTGGCAACCCCACGCAGGACGTGAGTTTGTCAGCAGGGTCCTGGGCGCCGCAGACGCGCTGCCTGCGGCGCTGGGACTGGGTGCCCGGTGGGTTGCTTGGTCACCACGTGCACTGCAGAGCCTGCGCTCACGCCCTGCGGCTGCTGCCCGAGCCTCCTGTGCTGTAAAGACTGCTTTGCCAGGTATTAGGTTATAAGGGATACCTCAGAAACTGATTATGAGGGAGACACAGAAGCCTCATTTTAGAGAGAGGCACTATTGTATAAAACCTATTTTATCATATATTTGCATATAGATGGTAGTACATTGATTCTGTATGTTCTTTATATACACATATAGATATCATTATCAGTGTATATTTAGATACATAAAGGTGAATATATTGTACCTTTTTTAAATGTCTTTCACTAACCTTTCCATATATCAAATATACAAAGAAATAATTCTTACCTGACTTTCTTTGCCAAGTGATCTGCTTCAAAGTATTGAACTTCCTTATTGCTGAGATGTATAATATTCTACATAAAAGCATCCAATAGAGCTAAACAAATACTTGAATTAACCGTGAGAAATTACTGCAAAGAAACATCCTGAAAGAGATTTTTTTAAAAAATAAATGATGAAGGCAAAAATACGGACACTATATAATACTCATATTGTCAGCAAACAAGGAGAAAATGTTTCATTTATAGAGCTAGACAGAAGCAATATAGGAAATAGATATGCTCCATGCAAATTTATTAAGTGCAACTTTCTCTCTCTCTCTCTTTCTCTCAGATAAAAAACCTCTTCATGAAATAAAATCCCAAAGTAAGTTATTTTTTTTCTCTTGTAAATATGATTTTTCTCATCTTCTCTGCCATTCTGTTTTATTTGTTTAGGAGCTAAATAAAACTGAAGGTTATATGAAAGGCTTTCACATCTACTCAAAGCATCATGGCAACTCTGTGATCGTAGCTTTTAGACTGGAAATAGAAAAGTGACCGTTCTTTAATAGTTTGTGTCTGACTGGGAGCCCTTTCTACAGGAATGCTTATCTTGAAAGTGATCTCTTGAGGACTTGTAATTGGAAGAAAAAAGAAATTAATACAGGAGTTTGGCTTTCTTGGTTCAAATCTGGTTCCACTACTGGCTCTGTCTGATCTTGTTGAGCTCCCTTCAGCCTTCGGATCAGCTGGTAAAGGGTGTTTCTGTGCTGTACCCTGTGAAGAGGACACAGGTGTCGTTTCTGTACTGCTTGGGGGGGCCTCGCTCCTGCACTCTTTGTTTCTTAGTCCTCCATTGACTGCAGGGTCGCTTTAGTTTGGAATGCACTGACTAACTGAAAGATTTCATTAAAAAAAAGGAAGAAAAAGACACAATTTCATCAAAACCACAATTTCCATGAGGCGAATGTTTTAAAGAGAAGGCATTGCTTTTTGCTTTCGTAAATTGTACAAAGTTTTGAGGATTTTTGACTGCTTGATTTTCAACAAAAAATTGTCTCTGAATTTTGACAAATAGATTTATAAGCACATTTTTGGCTTAATTCCTTGGAAGAACTTAAAATAAGAATCCACCTGTACTGAGAAGTAACATACAATTGTTTATGTCTTCTTTGAAGACAGATTCTTCCATTATGTATTACAAAATACATGGCTTTTAAGTCTGAGTATTCCTCCAGGATATACAGGCATAGGGCAACCAGATGATTTGAAATTTTATGGAATCTGGGCCCTAAACCATTAAGAAAACATTTGCAAATCCTAACCTGAACTGTATTTCTTTTGAGCTCGCATGCCGTAGACTGCAATGTCAAACCATTCTGCAGCAAGGTTTCCGGCGGGCTGGAGGCAGCCAGTTGGGCTGTCAGCTCGCAGAGCGTTCCCCTGTCCCACAGACCGAGAGCTGGGAAGGAACTGGCCAAGAGCAAATCCATGTTACCCACAGACAGCTTCGTAACTATTTACAAAGGGACAGAACAAAATTGCAGCAAAAATGTGATGTAATAAAAATAATAATTATGGAGGAGCACAGTTATTGTCCAAGATGGCTCTTGGTGAGTTAAATGTGTTTGGCTTTTAAAAGCTTTTGGTTTTTAATATGGTGTAGTTATGTAGGGTGAAGGATAGCTACCCAGCTTCACCCATTAAACGGTTCCAAATGTGTGGAAAGCTTGCATGAGAATATTTCTCCTTTACATTTCCAGTTCTTAAGTATTTCTAACGATACACAAAATCAAATTTAGGTAGCTCAAAAATGTGTCATGGTTGCCTTGGCTGCTTACGCGTTTTTCATTTTGTTTTGTCTTAGTCTCACTGGAATCATGTCCTGACTGGTCACGTACAATTGGTCTGTGTCAGAACTTAGCTCAGGCAATTGATACGGTTCTGTTTGTTCATCTGTGCAGTTCCCATTTAATTAGAGAATCTGGAAAGAACATCAGTCAAATCGTTTTATTTTCTGATTTATTAAAAAAGTAACTTTAGTGGAATTGATTTTAACGGATATGATACCTAGGAGAATTAAAGGGTTTCTTTTCAGCTGTGGGGTTAGAGACGCACAATACAGCTTGTTGCTCGTCACCGAAACAGGAGCGTAGTTTAAGACTGCGTGAATCATCAGTGATGCAAAATCAAAGTTAATTATGAAGAAAATTGAGAGACACCTGGCTCTGCTAAATAAACCCTTACATGTTTCTGTGACTTTTGATCCTGGTTCTCGGAGACTGGCTGTATGGAGACATGGACTTCAAGTTGCTGAAGTGTACCAAAAGTCAGAGTGGCAGAAAACTGGGGCAGGATGGGAAGCTGGAGAAATCTTTCAGATCTCCCAGCAAGCTCTAAAGGTAGACGGGGGGAAATGTATGCCCTGCGTAGCTCCTGGAAAGCACTTCTTGTAAATGAGATAATTTAATCAATTACATTTCCTAATGTACTAAACCAAATGTTTCATTTTCTGCTCCTGCACATCTTAAATTATCTTCAGGTGCTTTATGAAACTTAATCATAGTTAATAGAAACTTCATTACCATCAAATGTGCTTTCAATAAATGTTGTGTAACAGTGTCGGGGGGTGGAGTGAAATATAGGCTACAATTACCTCAAACATGTATCCTGTAACTGAAATGTATAAAAATTGTAGTGCTTCACCAGAGTCCCTACGTCCGCTGGGCTGGGAGGATGCAGTTCATTAAATAGTAACTTGTTGACTATTAATGTTTTCTTTTTTAGTTTGTTTGGTTTTCACTTTGTTCCCTTTTGGGAAAAAATAAAAGCAGAAGATTACCCCGTTCCCCAGACTTGCCATGCTTTTCTTTTTTCTTTAATTTCTAGTCTGCTATAAACAGAATTATCCATAAGAAAAGATAGAGAGGGGAAGAGATTATTTTTGTACTTATTCTTTATTATTTTATAGTTATTACTTTAAAAAAAAAGTGTTTGTTTCTGAAGAAATACTGACATCCTAAATAAAAATGAAAGTCCCCTTTCTTAAGCAGTTGTGCTTCATAGGAACAATTCAAAGGAATACCACGCTGCTCTTGTTTTGACTCGTTTAAGATAAAGCTATGGAAAGATCTGCTAAATTCTGATGAGAGCATCCTTCTCCCCTGGACTCTGTGTGTGTGTTACTTCAGGTTTGCAGGTTGGTTGTTCCCCCTTGCAATGGAATAGGAAGGGGAACACCTGCGTAACTCTGCAGGTCTTCTGTGAAACAGAACACTGACCATCTTAGTGAAGAGAAGGAAATTCAGAACGAATAACTGTAAGAGTTTTTAATCATAGGATTGATAGAAAAATGTCAAATTCAAGTTCTAGGGATACTTAAAAGCAATCACTGAAAACAAAATTTTTCTCTCCAGAAAATATTTGCTTGAGTCAGAGTTTTCTTTTTTTAAATTCTGTATTCTTGCTCTCATCTTTAACCTGTGTCCAACAGTCTTGTGCAGTTATAAAAGTGTAAAACTTAAATCATCTGACATCTGAATTGATTGAAAAGAAGAAGCTGAACTATTTAAGTAGATATTCTGGGTTTGATGGTGAAAGATCGATTATATTTGCTACCTGTTGCCATTATGGTGGCAGTACTTTTTTACTGATAGGTTTTATCCGGATGTTTCAGACTTTATTATCCCAAGAAGGTAGAAGAGGTAATTTGAATTTTCAGCACTTTTCTATTTCGAAGTCATGATCAAAATGGAAGACTTAAGGATGCTTCATGGTGAAATGACTACCCCCTCAGTACGGTTCTCTAGAAAGGAAAAGAACCCACTCGCTGTTGGGTTTCTTCTGCCACTGCAGATCTATGGAATTCCTTCCCGTAGCTTATTCATTGTACTCATTACCCACAAAAATTAAGTCAACAGTAGTGTTGCATAATTAATTTTCTGTAACAACAAAATAACTTTGGAATAGAAAATTGGAAGAAATAGAAATGTAATTAGTTTCTGTACTTTTCTTTCTGCATCTGATCCTAGAGAATAAAATGGTGGTAAACCAGTACGTGATTCAGGCACTGGACTGGGACTCAGGCAGTCCTGGTTTGATTCCAGGTATTTCCACAGTCGTCCTTTGTGAACCCTGTCCTTTTGCATTTACTTTTCCCATCTGGAATAAAAGAATATGGGCATCGCCCATTGTTGGTCCAACACATTATATTGTCAGTGAACAGCTTACTTCCTAGAGTGCCTAGCTTTGAACTCAAAATACTTAAAATTCTCTTTAGAACATTTCTCAAGTGGGCATCTCATGGAAAAAAAGAGGCTTCAGAAAAAAAATCTTTTTCTCTAATAATTTATTGAGTAGAACTGTGTGACAATTGTAATGTTCTCAGAAGCTGGATAAGAATTACTGATAAGTTGATTCAGTTGTGATTACTTGTCGTGACATGCTGCGGCAGATGGATTCTTCTGAAAGGTGCTATATGCATGGAAACGGGATTGTGTGTGTGTGTGTGTGTGTGTGTGTGTGTCCCCGTGCTTCTATGCAAGTTCTAAACATGTTAAAATCAGAAACCTTTTTCAATATGAGATTATTTGAAAATTCATATTTTTCAGCAGTATTTTCTGGGCTAAATAGCGGTCTTAGTAAAACTGATTTCAGATTGTTTATTTTGGTTGAATGGGATGGTGCAATGTTGTATTTGGGGTTGACTGGGAACAGTTTGAGAATGGGGATGGAAACGGTGTTTTCTGCAAAAGCAGTCTGAGCCAAACAGTTTATTTTACTTCTGATTCAGCTGCCCAACTAAAAGATATCAGTTACACTGCCTTATTCGCAGCGAATCTCCCACGTGCTCCAGCCCACTTAAAGCAGCGTTTACACCCTCGGTTGCCTTGCTGCTGCGATTCGAACGGCATTTCTCTGCCTGAGAACGGCCGGTCCTCGGCCCTCGCCGGTGGCCACTGGCGAGCCTGCCCAGGCACTTCAGCGGCTTGGACTGATAGTTGGCAGACATTTAGTTTACATAAGAAAATGGTGCACCAGGGAAATTAGCTTTTCTGATGCTGCCCATAGGTACTCATTTCTCTCAGTGGTCTCAAGTTTCACGTTAATTTTAAAAATTCAGCTAAAATAACTTTCTGCAGAAAAACATATGCACAGCAGAAGCCTCCTCCCAAATACTAATTAAGTAATTTCAGTAATTGGCTGTTTATTAAATGCTGAATTTTAACTTCCTACTCTATTTCTGTACATTGCAGTTTATTTACTGATACTGAGTAGTCTGGATTTCCTAGTTATTTTTTGTCGCTGTCATTTTTTATAAATAAATGCACTTTCTGTACCAAGTGCTTCTCACTTGATAGCAGAAGCACGACATAGTAGGATAACAGATGATGTACAGGGTGAATACATGATTATCTCTTCCTCTAAACTGGAGTTTGGCATTAAGGAACTATCGAAGGACCCACTAACTGTACTTGCCAAGTAATTTAATTTCATGGTACGTGGTCGCAAATCCCAGAAGATCTAGAATAGCGGGACTGGATAATTCAATTACATAATATTGCAGATTTCATTTGGATTCA
>Ga0181612_134051_pt1 | contig 22741 bp, 18 predicted proteins | sample HoacroProtozoa21_FD_119630 | JGI IMG/M metagenome (GOLD analysis project Ga0181612, IMG submission 119630) | Hoatzin crop microbial communities from Cojedes, Venezuel. Combined Assembly of Gp0051906, Gp0051904, Gp0051908
CAGAGATGCAACCTGCTTAGGGGTGAGGGCAGACTGCAAGAGGAATCGGGACCCCTGAATATTCCCTGGGTTTTTGGGGTGTGTGGGGGGGTGTATGACATTTTGTTTTTCAGGATCTCTCTTGTTTCCCCTCTCCATGCAAAATCGGGACCACTGTCATACCTACCTCAGTGGGGTGTTGTGAGGCTGAACTCAACTTGTCATCAAGTGCTTTGAGATCCACAGATGAATCTGTGGCATCTATAGGAATTCATATTCTGTATAAAAATACTGAGTGGTGAGAGCAGACTGGTTTGTTTAACTCTGTTTATAGCCAGCTAATGAGTAAGAATCTAGTTACAGGGAATGAAGCTCTGATCCAAATCCTCCAGTCCTTTCTGCTGCAGAGTTTGCCAAGAGAGGAGCATAAATAAGGCTTGTAGGGTTTGCCAGCCAAGCGCAGGCTGTTTTCCTCCAAGTGCCTCTCCTGTCCTGCGCTGTCACCTTGCACATATTCTCCCTCCTTTCTCCCAGCCTGGATGCTTGTACCTGGCTGGGAATTGGGGTTTTTCTTAGCATTCAAGTGGTTTATAAGACAGCCCTGTTTGTCATGAAGTTGACCGTGTTCCTTGGACTGGGCATCTTCACTAAAGGCTGAACCATTCGACAGGGTGCTGTGTTGCCTGGCCAGGAGAGGTGTTGCCTCACTTTTCTCTTCCATGTTGATGTTTTTCCTGTGATTGTCAAGTATGCTTCTCAGACTTTAAAGGCTTTGGTTTTGCTCTCAGACTCATTACAGCCTAAATCCAAAGCTGTGCTGAGATTTTTCCAAAACAAGATGCAGCTAAGACTTTCAACTGTTGCGGAGCAGATGGAAATGGCTGTGGGTTTCAACAAGGGCTGGCTTTCTCTGTCATAGCTAGAGAGTGAAAGATTCATATTTCTGGCAGCTTCTAGGGGTGTAGGGGCAGGTACTAGACCCTTGATACCTTGCCAGCCCTGTAACTAAGGCTGGGCAAAGGTTGTCACTACATCTGTTGGCTCCTTATTGCCATGGGCTGGAGCCGTCCTTGAGCAGGCTCTGCGGGGCTGCCCCAGGTCTCAGGCTCCTTTCCCGCTCACGGCAGGGGAGCAGGCAGCGCGCTCTGAAGCGTGAGCATTGTAGCACTGCCCTCCATGGCGTACCAGTCCTTCTCCGGGCCCCTGTGGTCAGCCTGGGGAGGGGGCTGCTTGCAGCTACCGGTTCTCACCCTGCGGAGGGGAGACATTCCACCCACAGACCCCGGTAGGCGGCACGGGAGCTGGGGGGGATGCACCCTGCATCGACGTGTGGTGGGGTGCAGCTTGCTCCCCGAGTAAGGTCAGCTCCTGCTTCTGGGGTTGTCCTGAGTGCCTTCAAGAGCAATCCCCACTGAAGGGGGATATTGGAGAGAAAGGCAGATCTCATCGCAGCCTCTGCCAGCTGTTTCTCTGGCTTCTGCCTCCAGAAACCTTCCTGCCAGCAACTTCAGTCACTTCACCTACGGCTCTCATCCTCCCTGCCCTCTGTTTTTCCCGAAGTTGCCTAGTGAAGCAGAACAAGCATCCACTGGGAAGGGAGGTGCTGGGGCTGCAGCTTGGGAATAGCTCATGACAAGGTGCAAGTTTGGGGAGGCCTGAACAATCCCAGCCCTCACGGAGCCTCTGAGCCTTTCCCTTTGGGATGGGAACCTCCACGCAAAGCCTTGGGAATCTGCTGTTGCCAAGTATGCCGAAAGCTGTGGGGAAGCAGTTTCTGAAGTTGGCCCTGCATAAGGATCTCTTCGAAGTCTTGTTTGAGATGTGCTCGTTTCCAGCACTTGCTGCTGAGGAAACTGGAAAGATCCATGCCATGCTAAACGTGGAAACCTATTCAAGCCAATTTCATCTTGCTTACCAAAACTTGTAAATCTGCCCTTTTCGAAGGTAAAACAGAATTTTTGCAGTCTCTTGCAAAAATGCTGTAGTCTGGTCCCGGATTCCGCTCTTCAGTTGCGCTTGGTTCCGCCCCGCCGTGCGAGAGCTGATGGCGAGAGGTGTGAGCAGGTGTCCGCGTTCTCATGCGGCTGGTTTGTCCGTGCGCCTTTCCCTGATGGGTGTGCGTGCGTTACACGTGTCTGAGGCCTCAAGCCAGGCTTGGTGGTTCAGTCTTTAAGACTTACCACCTTAACACACCAGGCTGTGTTAAGAAGGGAGCGCTCTTGGGATTGAGCTGTTTGGGGGGTTTTTTGTGTTTTAATTTAAAAAAATAAAAATAAACCTCTCAAATTTCTGTTCTCGTAAAAGAGATGGCTTTGGGCCATGTAGTCTCCCACGGGAATATGCATCCTCCTGCGCTCAGGCTGCTGCCTCCGATAAATGATGACCAAAAGTTGCCGTTTCCGACAGCCGCTCTGTGACCGGTGCGCATGGCTTTGGGATACCCCCGAGCCCGGTCCCCGCAGCCCCAGCGGCACAGCCCTCTGCATCCCTCCCAGGGACTGCGGTTTTACCCCTGTACCACGCCGAAGCCCCCTGGGCAGCCGTCCCTGCCCTGCGGGAGAGGGAATCCTTCCCTCCGGCTGCTTCCCGGGCACCTCTCGCCAGCGCTGGCGAAGCCTGGGGGTGCCTCCTGCGTGCCGGGGGGATGCTGTGGCTCGCTGCCCGCGCGGGCGGAACTGTGAAGGAATCCTACACTCTGCTGTGCCTGTTTCTTTGATTCAGCGTTATCGTGTCTTGGGGAAGGGAGTGGGAGAGATCACCCTTCCCTCGCCCTCCTTTGATCACTGTGTAATACTCTTTTTTTCTACACACTGTGTATAGTAAGATGGGTTTTGCCAGGGTTTTCTAATTAATAGACACTAACCAGCATTTCTTTTTTTTTTTTTTTGCCCCCTTCTCTTTGCACATGTGACTTTAACTGCGGTGGTACCTGGTCTTTCTGTTCGTTTCTAATGGTGAACTTAAGTAAGCAAATTCCTGGTGTCTGTGACATTAATGCACTGTGGGTCTAGCCTAGTAAATTGTTCTGTTCCAAGCTGGGTTCTCTTAAGTTATAGCCGGATGGGGTTTTGTTGTTTTTAAACTGAAACGTAAAACCGTTTTACACTTTGCATATTTTGTACAGTAAAATTCTGGAAATAAACTGAAACCAGATTTGATTGTCCCCCTCCTCCTTATCCTTTCAGACAAAAAAAAAAAAGCTTTTCTGGCCTTCAAGCATTCCATAGCTGTGACTGGGAGGGGCCCTGCAAACATGCGGTTTAACCTTTTTGAGGCTGTCTTTTTGTCACCTTCCTTCTAGACCTCTCAGATCCGCCCTGCCACAGTAAAATGTAAACTCATTTATCACTCCTGAAGAAAGACTGGTAGGTGACTGCTTTGAACACCTGAAATCTCAAATGATGGGGAGCAAATTCACCTGGGGGGGGCATGGATGCATGACTGGAGTGGGAACAGGTTTTTCTGCCTCTTCTCTCCTAGTTTGCACACGAATTATGAAGTGCAGGACTCATCGTGGAGTTCCTTATTTGGATCTGGTGGGGAGGAGGAGTGGCGAGAGGAGGAGAAGCCAGCACTCCTCACTTGTGTGTTTGCGAGCCTGGGCTCTGCTAAAACAAGGTGCCGGGATCTCGCCTCAGCAGCCCCTGTGCATGTGGCTCTCCCCACCTCCCGTTCCCATCGCCGGCGTGCCAAGAGCTCGGAAAGACTGAGCAGCTGTGCCCGAGGAAGCAGGGGAGCAGCCTTCTTACCTAGACAGCCTTTGGTACCTGCTCTTCAGGAAAGCCCCTTTTCAGCGGGGATTACCTGGGCTCGCGGCTGCGCCCTGCCCAGCAGGCCGCCTCGGTGGCTTCGGCTGCTGGAAAAATCCACAGGATGCTGCTCTGCCGTGAGAAAAATAGAGTGCAACAGTGGTGGAGATAAGCAGCTCGTGTATAAATGCTGGCGGAGAGAAACATGCAAATGGGTGATTCTCTGCGTGGGGGCAGATGGGTGTATTTAGGCTACAGAGTGCTGAACTGAAGCCCTCAGAGGAAGCAGGAAGGGTGGGATGGGTTGGGATGGGTCCTGCCTCCTGCCCTCCCTTGATCTCTCCGCTTATGATCTGTCCCCATCATCCTGCTGGTGCTTTGGCACTGCCCAGCCCTGGGCTGTTTGCGGTGCAGCTCCTGGGGGTGGGCAGGAAGGAGAGGAAACACGGCTGCTGCCGCCCTGCCGAGCCCGCGATGGGTGTGCAGCCATCGCCGGTGCCCTCCTGCCCTGCGGAGGAAGACCTGACTTGGCGGATGGGAGATGTGTAGGTGAATACATGGTGGGAGCCGGCCACAGGTTTGTGAGAAGGAGGAATTTGGCAGGAAGAAGACAAGGGACTCATCAGCCTTGTCCTAAGGTTGAGGGTTGTGTCACTACATAGGAGTTCAGCATGCCCTGTTTCATTTGTGGCTTAATGCCGATGCCGAATCAACACCCGCTCGCTGCCATCCGTGGCACTTTCTCTCCTGCCGTGGGTTGTGGGAGCTGATGGAAGGAACAGGCTTTGCCAGAGGGACCAGTTCCCCTGGCCTTCGCCCCGAGCTCAGCTGTCTGAATCATAAGGGGCTGTGGTGCATAGCTCAGCAGCAACAGAGCTGAGGGTGCTGTTCTGGCTTGGCCAAGTCTTCCACTGAAGTTGCAGGGGTCCCTGGGGTGTGAGGGACCCTCAGGTGCCACGTTGGGTTAAGTATCACTGACCTGAACCTCCGACAGAAAGGGGATGGAGCCTTTCGCTAGCAAGCAACGCTTGGAGGGAGCTGGCATGTTGAGCAAGAGGTAAGAACCTTCTGGCTGAGGGAGACACCAGCCTGGGATTGCTTGGGAAGGAGATGGCTGTCCTGCAGTGCCCTTCCCGGCCATGAGGGCTTGAGGCTGTGTCTACGCTGAGGCAGCACAGCAGCACCCTCTGAGGCAGGGTATTTGGTGGCTGAAGGGGTGGTTCAATACATAAGAAGATCAATTGACTGCAGTAGGTGATGGGACCTGGCCTCACAGTTACGGACGTTTGGGAAACATCAGCTTTGGGGAATTCAGTGGGGAGCTGTGGGGCAAAGGGGCTGCATGCAGTCGGGGTGTAAAAAATGGGTTAAGAAAGGGATTTGTCACTGTAGGCAACTGGCTCCAGAACCTTCTGTGAAGCACTAGCAACACCTCACCATACAATATTGTTAGCTAAATTAATAGTTTAATGAAACATCTGGCTGCGGAGGTGGGCAGGGCTTCAAACCCCAGAACAGCTTCTCCTGCTGCTACATTCTGGCTCCGCTGTCGCAGCCCCAGATCTGAACTCCAGGGAGGGACTGAACTCAAGGGCTTCCAGGGAAGGTGTGTGCGGCGAGCTAAGGCCCCGGAGCTCAGGGCGGGTGGGGTGGGTGCGAGGGGAAGGGGATCTCTCAGCGGGACGTGGTGTCTCAAAGCAGCATGCAGGAAGGGCAGACACGCCGGGAGCTGGCCAAGCGGAGCACTTTGTCTTTCAGCACCAGTCTTGAGTTTGTGTTGGACTGGGAAGGTGGTGGGTTTAGGTTACGGTCCCTTCCGGCACTGACAGATAATCCACTGGGGCAGGGTGTCCGCTCCCTTTTCATGGCTGCATCCACGCACTGCTGGGTCAGGAGGTGCTGAGAGAGGAGCGAGCACTGAGCGTAACATCTCTGCAGATGCAGGTAGGGGTGGTGGTACTGGGGTGACTGCATATGCATGCATCGCTACCTATGAACAAGGTCACCTGAGCTGCTTTGAAATGCTGTAACAAGTTTTACAGCCCTGCTGTGAGCGTGTGTGCTGGTTTATCCTGGCACGTTGCTCATAAAATGGAGAATACCTCAAGTGGGAAGAAAGTGGTTTTCCTGTTTCTTCCCATCTGCCTGTTCCCCTCCATAATGAGCTTGGAAAAGGTTTGGGTTTCTCCCCACGCCCCCGGTCTACTGCTTATACTGTGGCCTGTGATCAGGTTGGGGGCCACTGGAAGGCTGCCAGCCGACTCCAGAGCCCTGAGCTGACCTTCCTTCCCCCAAAATCCAGGGAGCTCAATGGGATGAAGATGGCTACTTCTGTATGTGACCTGGGGCTTGCTCTGGTTCCAGCTCAGCTAATGCAAATAACCCAGGGAAGCCAAGAGCCCTCACGTCGCGGTGCTGCTGCTTGCCGGCCTCCCAAAGCCCGCGGGTCCTGCCCACGGCAGGAGCAGGACGGTTGGTTGCTGGTGGGGCCACGGCCAAGACGAAGGGAGCAAGCAGTCTTTGGGGTCCGTGTGCGCAGCACTAAATACAGTTTAGAAGAGAAAGAAGGGAGAAAACTTTTACTTTGTGGATGTGCGTTTGGGAGAGCTCAGTGCATCCACCTTGCTTATGTCTCAAAGTACAGAGGAAGCAGCAAAACCTCGCGAGAGGCAGTGAGACGAGGAGGAGGCAATGTGAAGTCAGTGGAAGAGACCTTGGAGAACAGGTGTGGTTTTTCCCTCCGGCATCCTTAGAAACATGAAGGTACAAAGATTTTAAAAACAGACGCACCACAAATTGCTCTAGGCATGAAGTTATTTGGTAAATTGAAACATTTTAAATCTCTTCCAAAGGCAAAAATCAGGCTTCCAAATGCTTAGACATCTACAGTCTTGGCTGTCTTTTTTTGTTTTGTACTGTTTTAACTTATTTTTTTCTTACTACTTGAAAAGGTAGCAAGAATGAGAAGTGGATTCACGGGGAGAAAGGGTGTACTTGATAAAACACATTTGATTCAGCCTCTCTGGAAGGTTTAAGAGACGCTCGGAACTTTTTAGCTCTTTAGACCTCTCCAGCACAAGTCAGATGCTGTGAGCATGCTTTAAAAGGGGGAAGGAGGAGGAGCTGATTATATCTGGGCCACAGATGTGAAACAGATCTTTTAGCTTCTATTTTGTAAAAGCTCATTCTCAAGTACTCATAATACCAGATCCTACAGTTGATTATAATTTTGCTTTGTAAGTGGCTGGGAGAAACTGGTTTAGTAATTTAGTAACTAGGCTGTGGGAAGCTGTGCAAATTCCTTCAGCGATTTTGAGGGGACTAAAATGTTCTTCAAACATTTAGTTACTTCTGTCATTCAGTCGCCGGTTTCTTTGTCACTAGCAGGAGCAGGGCTTTGACACGTTGGATGGAATTTTAAAGCAAAAAACCTAGTGCAAGGCAAATTTCAGGGCTGCTCTCTGGTCGAACATCGTTTTATTTTTACCTGTGTTACTGAGGGAGGCACCTGATTCAAGCTAGGCTTCCTCCAAATGTGAAAGTGGAGGATGAGGTTGCCCAGGGCTGTTGAAGTCATTTGCCACCCACCACTGAAGGAGGACTCAGTCAGGACAACTACTGGTCTTCTTGGACAGGTAGTTGGCTTTCTGGCTGCTGTTGAAGTATGGGATAACCCCTGCAGCAAAATCGGTTCATTTAACCCCTGAGCCTCATTTCTCATGTGTGAAGTCGTGCCACTTGTCTTCTGCTGAGGCAGCGTAGTGGTGTGATTGCCAGTGGCACTGGGGGTTACCGATCTCTTCCAGCAGCGGCAGCCAAGATGGCCCAACCTCTCCCTGGGGCTTGGTCGAATGGTGAGGGTCCCTCATCTGGATTTTGGGACAATGGGAAAACGTACCTATCCTCAAATTTCCACAGTGCCCAGGCTGGTGAAACAGCTTCGCCTTGAGTGTGTCCCACCTCTCCCCCCAAAAGCAAAACCAGTCTCAGCCTTGTCTGGTTGGCTTTCTCCTTGGGAAGGTACTGTTGTCCCTCCCCGTGTTCACAGCCACAGCTCGTGGCATGGGGGCCACCACAGCTGGTTCCTGGCCGTGGCGTGAGGGAGGCTGCTGTCTCCCTGGGCTGGGGACGAGCTCAAGGGGCAGGGCAGGGCCTTGTCCTTCAGCAACTCTCGCTACCACGTGCTGTGTGGGGTGGGTTGAGGAGAAGAAGACGACAGGCTAGATAGAAATGGAGAGAGCAAAACAAGTAGGGGAGCCAGTGAAGACTAGAAGAGTAGTAAGTAAAGAGGGATGAAAAGAAGGTGAAAAATCTGTGTTTTCTTCTCTTCTCATTGTCCATATCATTAGGGACAGTACCAGAAGCCCTGTGCGTGCTTTGCTGATGTCCTTCATCACAGGAGCTCAGCAAGAGAAGGTGCGAGGGGGAAGCAGAAAGGGGGGGACAGGGACACCGGAAGGATCTTTGCTTCCATCCCAAAAGCTGCTTGCAATGTGACTCCAGAAACGGGTCTTCAAGCTGCAAGGAAACTCTGTAGCTTCCCCCCCGCCCCTTTAAATAGTTTAGCACCTTTTAAACCCACCAGGGAGCATTCTGGGAGCAGAGCCAAGAGGGCTGGCTCTGCCCTGGACCCTGCCGCATGGTCCGCATCGTCATGAGACATCTTCCTCTGCCAAGCGGGTGTGAGAGCCACCCCACCGCTGGCCCCAAGGGGTGCTGGTGGTGGGAGGGCTGCTTTTTGCCCGGATCTTGGTGGTACAAGGGAGCAGGGCAAAGGCAGGGGATGCTGCAGCGCAGTGGGGTGCTGCAGAGAACCTCGGGTCTCGGGTAGGACACGGTCCTGCTGGTGCAGTCTCCTTACTGGGGTTAATTATCCTTCCTGCTGTGCTCTGCTGCTTCCAGCTTCTAGTGGACGGCGCTGCACTGCACAGCATAGATGTGCCTGGGGTGTAAAAGTAGCCAGCAGGCAGTCTGCTTTGCCCTGGGGAGCCTTGGCACGTGTCGCCTGTTGAGCTGTTCTCCCTCTTCAGCTCCCTAAGCCCAGGCCTTGGTACGTGTGGGGCTTTCCCAAAGCCAAAGCTTTGCTGGGGCAGAGAGGAATCCAGACGCAATCCTGGCCTATTTTCACAGGACTGCAAGTCAGCGGCAGCTGGGAAGAGGCATGTTCCTGTCTAATTAATTATTTCCCTGGGAATAAAAGGCAATGTTTTTTGTTTGGTCTCGGTAACGAATCAATTGTTTCTGAGCTGTGCTGTGCAGACAGACATGAAGAAGCAGCCGATGTCCTCGGCTGTGCATGCGTGTTGGTGTCTGGCTGAGCAGCTTCATTCTGGGAGGGGAAGCAGCCAAGATCTCTGGTTTCACTACGGGGCCGTTCCTCTCCTAAGAGCAGCATGGGACACTCTCACCAGTCCTCAGAAACATCACAAAAACAGCTGACCCTGAAAATACAGAGTAATCTGTGACTTTCAGAGTGCCTCCCTTGTCCTGTCCTTCTGGAGCTGTTTCCCAAAGGGTTGGTGTTGGCTCAGAGCAGTTTCTGGTTCACAGAGCCTCTCCCTCAGTGTCCTTGGGTCCACTGTAAAGGCAGAAGCTTTCTCCTCCATGCTTCTGTGTGACAGCTGTAGTATATGGCTCTTGATGGGTTTCCCTCTCCCTTGATCGTTGCTCGTGAGCAGCACGGGGTGGCCTGTGGTACAGCACGCCGAACAAACCCACCTTCTGTGGCCCTGTCCTGGGATGGGGAGGAGGTGGTGTGTCAGTTTGTGTTCTTGCCACGGGTTGCGTGGGAGGGGGGTCCTCACCGTCGCTGGGGGCTGATAAGACTAAGTTTTGAAGCACTTTGAAGTGACTGATCAGCTGGAAGCAGTTGCAGTTGGGTAAAGGCAAAATACGATTCCTTGTCTGTCTTTATGTGTATTAAGACCAGTTTAATATGAATGTCTAATTAACACTTTGGAGAAAAAGAAGTATTTGCTAAGAGAGGGATAATCTTAACAGACTTGCCTGCACAAACAGTGCTTCCCACATGCACTTTTTTTTTTTTTAAATAAAGAAGTTTTTTTCCCTAGTTCCTCACCCAAACATATGGACCTTTTGCTTTTGAGTGCGTAGTGGGCAAGGTTAGGCTGACTTTGCTCCTCAGGGCCACCAGTGCCTTTCATGTGCCAGTTGTGCCTGCTTCTGACAGAGGAGGCCAGGAGCATTCGTGCCTGGGGTCCTGTGTGATGCCTCCCCACAGCGCTATCTTACCCGTCCCTGCAAGGAAGACACTCAAATTCAAGCTGCCATCTTCTTCACAAGGGGTATTACCTTGTTCAGTGGTTTGGTCACTCTGAACTTCAGGCGGACGAAGTGTTATGGGTGAATGGGAGAGGCTTTGCTGGCTGCTGATCTTCATTGCTGCAGTCCTTCCACTGCTGCAGTATTTTCTAAACATTTTATGTGTTTATCCCATAAGCTGAAAATAAGAAGTTCCCCTTCATGGGCAAAGCCAACCATGAAAAAGCATAACGGGGGGATGAGGGAAGAGGGAAGGGTGGCCCCATCGAGGACTGTGCTGGCACCATGAAGGAGTGGCAGCTGGAGGATTAGCCCTTTCTCTCATGGCTGAAGCGAAACGTTCCATAAACCACTGACACCAGCCCACCAGCCCCAGTATGAGCACAGCCGCACCGGCCTCTGTATAAGCCGAACCAGAGCTACATTAATAATTTCCGCCCCCCCCAGCCCTCTGTTTCTTGATGCATTGAAACGTGCACGTGCCTGTGAAACACCTCCGCACCGCAACCTGGCCGTAGTGCCGTTTGCAGGGTCTGCCTGCTCTGCCTGTGTAAGCTGTGCCTCTCGGAGCCTCTGGAGAGGGGCATGGCAGCGCAGATGGGTATCCCCAGCGGGAGGGGACGGTACCCAGGCAGTCGCGGTGTGCGGAGACGGTGCCAGTTGGGAAAGGCTGTAGAGCAACTTTTCACCTGTTCTTCGTGTTTGTAGAAATTCATGGCGCTTTGCGGGGACTGATCTGGAGCTGCAGGGCCTGTGCAGGCTGCTACCTTATGCAGGGTGAAACTCTGCGTGTTTTACTCCTGGGAATAGCCCCAAGGTAAAGATAAACAGCTGCTTTGCTGAGGTGAGTAACATAAGCAGTGTTTGTCCCTGAATCACCGACTAGACTACTAAACCGCTAATTTTGCCTGTTCTCACTCCTTACTGACATCCATCAACGAGACCTTGAGTACCACTTGCTCCGTCTGTCTCTGAGCTGGGGTCCTCCAGCAAACCTCTCAAGGAAGCAACTGAAAGAGAAGAGCAGAAGGAGGGTGCTGGGCACCCCTCTGGCCAGGAGAGAGGGGTGTGCGAAAGAGAGGAGAGGAGAGGACCTCCAGGCTGCGAGCACTCTGCATTTCAAGCCTTCTGAACGTCTCCACCAGGTCCTCTGGGATGCGGCCGAGTTGTTCACAACCCCAGTGTGACCGGGCGGATGGTCTCCCCGAACTCACTTGGTTCAAGTCTTCCAGGCAGTGCTTATCCATCATGAAGAAGCAAGAAAGGGCAAGTATATACAAGACAATAGTTGACCTAGGGGTTTGCCATCCTGTCTATGCTTCTAATAAGCTGTACCTGAAAAGCATGGATTCAGCGTTTGATGTTCATTGAGGAGCTAACATGGCCTACAATCACATAAGCACAGTATTCATTCGTATACATAGAGACATATAGCTATCCAGCTGCGTATCGTTCATGCTGGTGCTTTCCAGCAAGGGGATATGGCACACGCAGGAAGATATCAGTACTTCACCGTTTTTATACCAGTAGTTTCAAATTTCTATTTCAGCTGATGCAGAGAGAGAGAGAGAGTCAAAGAGACTGATCAACAGGCAGGAAAAAAAAAATCTATAAAATCTTGCTTTGCAGTTCATCTGAAAAAGAAAATGTGTAGTGTGTAAACCTTGTTTCTCATCAGGCTGATTTGCATTCATATATCGAGTTCTGATTCTCCTGTCCCTCGCACTTTTATTTCCCCTAACATCACTTAGCTCTGACATAAGCCAATGTAAGAAAGGTCAGACCAATGTTTTTCGTCTGTAGCAAGAGAGGACACGTGTACCCTACCTATACTAACAAGTCTGAGCCACTGGAGAACATATTTATAAATGTATTTATAAAGATAAAGCTGTCTCCGAACTCTCCATTCATTGCACTATTGTCAAACCTAACAAGCTAAGACGATTGAAATCTGCCGGCATGGGAAAGCAGGGAGACCTAACACTGTTGCAGTGACCTGCACATGGATGCTGCTGCGCTTGCCAGGACTGGGTTGCTGACCCTTTGCTTTGTGAGTGACCCCCTTGACTGCGAACTGGCACCCGGAGCTCCGTGTCAGCCTGCAGTCAAAGGAGGCTTCTCGCGAGCTACCATGGGACATCCGAGTCTCTGAGCAGGGAGTACCTGTGCAACTGGATACTTAAAAGCCGAACAGCTTGAATCCTTTCACTGCTCACTGCCCAACTCTTATTACCCAGCATCTAATATGGTTGGACGGATGTCCCTCCCAATGTGTTGGTCATGGGAGAAGATGCTATACAGGCTTTGGATTAAAAGTCAGCTAAAGCTGGAAGGTCATGGGGAATAGCAGGGCCTCAGGGTGGGCCCCTGTGAATGTTTCCACTGGCAGGAGTATGCTGTCTATCTCATATTCACCACCTTCAATCTTGCGGAGGTTCACCTGAGAGGCAGGGTAGGCCCAGCCCAGACCTAGCTGTAGATGTCTGGAACTGGCCTGGGGTCTGCTCTAGTGTTTCTCTGGGGTGAAAACCAACAGTTTGGCTCAGCGCCATGGTCTTCAGCCTCAAGAGTCTGGCCTCAGAGCTGGATCAGCCTTTCCAGCATTTCAGGAACTCGCAAGCTTTGATGTTCTGTATCAGACCACCTGCACTTACCCTATCTTTGGCCTGAGCTTTCAAGAAGAAAGAGGTTCAGACAGGGACCGTGGTGTTTGGCTTTGCATTGCGCTGTCAGACAAGAATATCCTGCCATTATATGGAATCACTGAAAACTTAAATAGCATCCCTAAAACCTTCCTCCCCTCCCAAAGCTTCGTGCTGCTCCTAGCATCTTAATAAGTAGCTACAGACTCCCACAGCAGAACTTGCAGGATGGAGTGGTCTTGGCAGAGTAGCTGTAAAGGGCATTGTGTTTAATAAAAGGGCTAAACTTTACAGTGGCCTTCCCTATGTCTTGAAGTGAGATTTGGTCTTTGGATGTTAAGTGCTGGGCCGATGAGCGCAGAAAATACGAATTGGCTCCCTGTGTCCCTCTGGCAGTGAGCAGGCAGGCCCTTTCCTCCTGCCCTGGGGCACTGGGGGCAGATTCCCTGCAGATTCCTAGCGTCCTGAGGAGGGAGGCATGATTGGCAGCGGTGCTGGGTCCCTGCAGGGGCAGTCCCCACGGCTCAGCACCGCTGAGAATCAGGCCAGGGGGTCCCGGCAAGGGCAGGGGCAGGGGGAGCGAGGCAGAGGGGGGAGAGGAGCAGCGGTGCTTGCTGATGCTCAAACGCAGGTCTTCTGATGGAGGGACCTGCCGCGGGGGGAGGCCTCTCAGCCCCCACAAGTCAAACTGCACAGAGTTACAGTTAATCATCGTCATCGTCGTCGTCATCATCATCGTCGTCGTCATCGTCGTCGTCATCATCGTCATCGTCATCATCATCGTCATCATCGTCATCATCGTCATCATCTTCAGTATTTATCTTCCCAGAAAGCACGTCCTCTATCCAGTCCTCCAGCTCCTCAGCCGTGGGCAGGTCATCATCATCTCTGATCTCCATCCAGATGCTGTCAGCCTGTGGGGACAGGTGATAGGGGATTAGCCTCCCTCAGAGACACAGGGGAGAGATCAGGTTCACTGCTGTTGTGGGGGCAAGGGCTGGACCACAGGTGGGATGCAGGAGTGGTGGTGGCGGCATTAGCTCCCTCTCTGCCACAGCCTGTGTCTCTTTGCCCGCATGTTGGGATTACCACTTCCCCCTGAAGCGCTGTTGCTTCTGACTAGGGGTGGTGGGACTGGTCACTGGGTTTACATGAGTGTGCGGTACGGTTTGCATTGGGTTAGATGCGTGCCCGCTGCCCTTTCTTCTCCTGCAGAGCCTACACCTGGGAGCAAGAGCATTGTTCTCACCCTGTCTGGCCAGTTCTGTAGACTCCAAGTCTACGTAAAGAAAGCATAAATAGACCTATGCCATCTCCCCCTGCGTTGCTGCAGTTCACAGGACAGCACTGTGTTTCCCTCCTTCCTTCCAGAGCCCTTCTGGGACCATTTCGTTTGAGCCTTTACATCATGCTTCAGCTGAAGAATGGTGAAAAATACCCATGCCCTGGACTACAGGTGCCCCCTGCTCTTTCTCTCCAGCTGTCTGCATTATTTCCATGAACTGGAAGGGATGGGGGAACTCTTTAGACAGAAGATGCTGTCTAAATTGCAGCTATTAGCCAGGGACACAAAGCATAGTTTAAATGGTCTCTGAGACCTGGAAACGAAAGGTTTTCTCCAAGCTTTGCTAAAGGTTCCTTGGGTAAATGCCTGGGTAAGCCCCTTTACCATCTTCCGTTTGTGAAATAGGATCAGCCTATTTCGCAGAGGTGCTGTGAGGTTATCTCATTCAGCGTTTGATGTTGCAGAATGAAGTGCTTTTTATACGTCAGAAGATAACTACTGGCTTTTGCAAATGTGCCCCGCTTCTTTCCCTGCCTGTGGTACCTAATTCTCTTTGTTGTATGGCTTGCTAGAAAGCCAGACAAGTTTCTGCTCAGGGAAAGCTGTTTCTCCCTATATATTTTCCTCCTAAACCACCAAAACTGTGATAACAAAGAGCCACGGAGAGGCACACAGCTCTTGCTTCATGCAAATGATCTGGCCCCCGACCTCAGGACTGTTCGTGGGGCAAAAAGTGACACCTTTAAATAAGGGGAAGAGGAACGGGCCCATTGCACCTAGAGAAGATGCTGTGCGGATGAAGCAGCAATATTTTGCAGCTTGTCACGGCCCTAGTCCTGGGCTACTACGATGTGACGGGGCAATGGGAGCTGATGGGAGCTCTGGTGTTTGTATGGGCAGGTTTTTAGAGAAGCGATGGGGTCACAGGGGTTACGTCCACCCAAGCCAACAGCAGTGTTTATTTTTACTCTGTTGTGTAAGCCCCACTTTGTACTTGTGTAACTTGGCTGAATGTGGTGATGTAACACTGAAATAACGAAATGAGCTCAGTGTTTGTTTTAGATATCACTCGCCAACCTAGAACTTTCTTAAATCTCTCTCTTGAGGAATAGAAAACAGACTTAAGAGGAATGAAATAAAAACTGCAAATGCTATAATCAACAACTTGAAACATTTACTATATCAAAGCTAGATAATGCATGAGTTTTTACTGGTCTCTGACTGACTGCTGGATAATAAGGCATATGTTCCTTCTTTCCATATGATTCTCTTGACACTGACAATCCTGCTTCCATGAATTTCCGTTGATAGCTGGCTAATGCAGGTTTGACATGACTTAAGCATGGCCGACTGCAGTAAACATAATGAAGGGAGGTACTGCGAACCAGTAATAATGGCAAAAGACTGGAAGATCTGGGCTCTATTTCTGGCTTGTCTGTTCATTTCTCTCATTTCTCTTAGGTGACAGATGCTATCTTGGCCCTCTTCCTTTTTGTCTTTCCCTTAACAATTCTGCTAAGAAGCCTTAATGCACTGGGTCCTCACTCTATAGCTGTCTGTCTCATGGTCTGGTGGATGCTGCTGTATTACAAGTAAAGTACAGCTCACATCCAGCCAGAGCCGCATCCACTCCATAACTCCCAAGCCAGCCTCTGCGCTTCCTTCTCATTCCCCTCAATGGGACAGGCAAGATCTGGGGCATTTGCTTTCTTCATAACACCATCTCTTTGCCTTCCCTAACACACCTCATGGTCTTGCAGCATTTGTTATAACAGGAGACACAATCATCTAGCACTCCCTTACTGTCCCTCTTTTTCTGGGGAGGTAGAGGAGAGAGGACATGGGAGCCACGAGCAAAGTCGGTGGTGGAGCCAGGACCAGTGCCCAGCCCCTGATAGTTGTCCCAACTCTTAAGTCCCTCTCTGCTCTCTTCTAATGAAACATCAGGTTCCCATACAGCTGAAATTTCAAACACTTCTGCAGTGGAAAGATTTCTGCTTCCAGAGACACTTACATACCCACACGGGTTCATTTTAAAGAGATTAAAACACCCAGCACTTCACCATCAAAAATAAACTAAGGTAATAAGCGAGCCAGGCTGGAGCACTCCGCGTAACTTGCTCTCTGATCGTCTGGACTACTATTGTCAGAAAGAGGAAAAATGGTTTCTCTCTGCAGTCATGTCAGGGCTGTGATGCACGTTACATTGCACTCAGCAGCTCGCCCCAAAACTCTGCGGGCAGGGGTCTGTTTGGTCCCTCTCCCACCTGCCTTAAAAGCTCACAGCACGCAAGCAACCTGACATCAGTCCCATGGCTTGCTGGCTTGAAGGCAACCATGGTGAAAACAGCAGCTGCCAGAAAGCAGGACTTGATGATCTTACAGGTCTTTTCCAGCCTTAATGATTCTATAAAGCTGGCCCAATAGCACAGCTGTGGATGCTGTGGGTACCACCACCACCACCACCGCCAAGCCCAAGCAGCACCTGCCCGTGCAGCCCTGTCTCTGCAGCGCTGCCGGCCACGGGATGGTGTGCGAACTCCTCACTGCCACTGGGCATGGGGCGGACACCTCTCCTCTTCCCACCCAAAGCCCTCCAGCACCACTGCCACGGCAGCAGCTGGGGAGGAGGAAGATCTATAGACAAACCCCACCATACCCTCTTTGCCCCAGCAGGATCCCTCCATTACCAATTTACGTCATGCTTTTGTTAAGGCTGTATATTTATCTGTATTTTTTTTCAAGCTGTGCAGTTTCTCACTGTTGTCTGTTGGGGATCATGTGCCCTCCTACACTCAAGCTGGGCCATTCTGCTTCTGCTGCAAAAACACCTGCATTTTTCTCCTCTCCTCCTCCCCTAATCAGGGCTTGCTTTATCCCCTACAGACATACTTTTCCCCCACAAGCCCACCCAGGTTCAGTCAGAGCAGGGCACAGTGGTGCATGCCATGGGTTGGGGTGGAAATGTGAGACCTTGGAAACAAAACCAGGCAAAGCCCTGAAGCTCAGACCACAGCGACTGGTCCTTTCCTCAGCAGATGTGGTTTGTGTGCGACTCGGCAGCAGAAACCTGCTCAGACCGAAGCCCTGAAGCCCGACATTGAAGGTGTTGTGAACCGAGCTGCGTGTGGAAATGGTGAGGTCTTTACACTTTTTTCCAGGAGAAAAAGCCTGGTCTAATTCCACTTCACAGCAGAAATCCCACGATTCCAGTGGACCTCAGATCTCGTCCTTTCTAGCACCCTAATCTTGGGATCGTTGGATTTTTTGGGTGTGTGCTACTCACATCTGTGACATTCACCACCCCGATCTGTGGTCTGAACAGGTCAATCTTGAAGGTCTTCTCCCAGTAGGTGATCAGCTGTAGGAGAGAAACAAAGCTCAGACAAGGGTGTTTGCAATACCCCGTTGTGTTAATTCAACCGGCTGGGCTGTGGTGTGGGGAGCGTGCACTGATGAGAGCACAGGAGAGGACAGACACCAAACGCAAGCTTGAGCTGCCACACGCAGCAAAGGAAAGGGCTGACTCTGGGGACGTTCCCAAGACACCACCTTCATGGGAGGCAGACCCAGACGAGCAGCCCTCAGGGATAGCTTGTGGTCTGGTTTAGCATCCTTCCCTGTCCCAAATTCCCTGGGGCAATTCCTGTGCTTGTGCTCACACACACAACCCCCCCCACCCATGAATTAAACCAAGGAAAGCAAGGAGCCCCTGCCACTCACCAGAGGAAAGTCGTCGGGGTCAATCCAGACAATGCTCAGATCGGGATTATCGGTGTTGTCCCTGGCAACCTGCTTCAGGATTTCCAGGAACTCAAAACCATCTGAAATTATACATGAACCACTGCAGCTCTCTCCTGCAAACACGCAGGCACTTTTTGCTTGTGGGGTTTTCAACTTCCCTCATCCTCCTATGCACACAGGAGTTGTTTATAGTTCTCATTAAAATGCAGTCTCCCAGCTCTTTCTTCTGATAATAAGGCTTTTAATTTCTAGCGTCCTCCCCGGGTATTGAAATTAGTTACACATGAATTAAGTCTCGTAATCCTTCCATGGAGTGGAACAATGTCACTATTTTCTTGTAGCGAGGGAGGAACTGAGTCCCCGAGAGGCCAAATCTTTTCGGCATGCTGATGGCGTTGAGAAGCACAGGCACCACGGCTTTTCAGGAGCTGATGCCCACGGTTTTCCCACATGCCCATCACACACCCAGCCCTCAGCACTCTCCCGCAGCCACACAGCAAGCTGGACACAGAGTTAGGGAGAAAATCCTGGCACTGGGGTGGAGGAGATGACCTTTTTTCCCAGCCATCCATCTATTTATATCCAGAATTTGAATCCATGTTAGCATACCTGCTAGCATAAATACCCAGAAGCACCCCAGCTCCCTGTCCTGGCAGGCTGGGGCTCCCCATCCTCGCCTGAGCATGGGGCTCCACAACAAAAGCAAAGCACATGAAACTACAATTTCTTGAGAGACGGAGAGTCATGCAAGGAGGAAAACAGCCTCCTACCTGGGTCATCTTCTTCAGCGAAGGCCACAATGTGGATTCCCTCCATGTCATCCTCCTGGAAACAACAAAACTGTTACTGATGGGCCAGGAGAGGGAGGACAGAGCCCAGGCACTCGCTGAAGATGACGAATGGTGGGATGCCTTCGAGCAAACAAGACAATTGCAAAGGGAGGCTTCACTGGAGCCCCACTGAGACACCAGAAATGGGACCTGAGGTGAGGCCGAACCGTGGAGGTATTAGGTGCAGAAGTGGGTAGTTTGGATAGCGCTGCCAAAATCCTTCAGCTAAAAATGAGGTGGGCACCACAATGGCAAAATCAAGGGAGGTTCTGATGGTGTGGGGCAAAACCTTGCCTTGCAGAGAAGGCCAAGGGCTCTCTAGCATGGGAATACAGGCTCACCCTCCGGACCCAAGGCCATCTACCCTCATAAATTTGCTGCCAGGGGATAGTTTGTGGGGAAACAAATATCTGACACCACGCTCAGACCCTGAACTTGCTCCTTCGGGTCCAGAAAAGGAGGTTTCCTTGCAATATGAGAAGTAAGGTGTCTCACTTGGGCACCTTTCAGGAGATGAAGGGTCTCTTGCTTTAGGTGGGGGTTTCCGTGAGCAGCGAGGGGAATTGAGTGAAAGGCTCATTTGGGGGCTTCAGTGAGTGGAGGGCAGAAATGACAGCCTGGTGCACTGCTTTTCTCCACGTGAGTAATGGGTAATGATATTGGCAAAGGCCAATAGATCCGCCGGCCGGTTCATCATCCGTCTGCTATGAATGTCATCTCTGAATTATCCCACGATCGGCTTCGCCTTCCTCGCCCGCTGCCAGTCCCTGTTTCCATTTCAATTGGTTTTAATGCAAGAAAAAATTCCCATCTAAATGCTAATTTCTTTTCCCTTCTGAGCCCAGAGGTGACAAAGCCACCATCAAAAGCTGAAAGGAAAAAAACCCCTGGAAGATTAAGTGGAAAACATTATCTTTAAAAACAATAGCGGATGCTGGGCCTTTGCTGGCGTCTTCAGGGAATACATTTTCACCAGAGCATTCTGGGCAGATTTACTTGAGATTCAGACCGTTTACAGCTGGCAAAATCTACACTGTTGCTTTTTCTACATATTTGCCAGCAGCATTGTCAGACAGCAGAGTAAAATACATATATATATATGAGATATTATTATACATATAGCTATATAATATACCCTATTCTGACCTCCAAGGCAGCAAACAAAACTAGAGCAACTCCAGTGAAGGCATGAAGGTGTTCTGACCAGGTGTGTCCTGTAGGTATGAGTCCCCTGCTCGTAGCAGAGGAAGCTCTGTATTCCCAGCTGCTGGTAAAGTGAACATCCCACTGCTAGCAATTCACACTTCCTAAGGTTATGTTAGAATATATTCAGTATGAAAGCAGAACCACTGCATGTGAAATCTGGGTCCCACTGAAGCTCCATGAAAAGCCTTCGAGGGACTTCAGTGGAGCTAGGAAGCTATCTTCTATACAGAATCTGTATTTCAAAACAAAATGAAAAGCTATCATGCCTAAGTGACTCATAACTCCTGGTTCAGTTTTATTACCTCTTGCCTTGTTGTATTAAAGACTCCCAAGGTTTTTGGTGCTTCGGAGTCCCACAGCGTTTCATGTTACACAGCCAAGCAAGGAGGAAACTGAATGCTGTTATGAATGTGCTGAGCTTTCTGGAGGAATGACTGCATCTTCCTTAGCGCCTGTAAAGCACCTGTTCAGCTTTGCTTTTCGGCATTCAGCTGGCGCTTGAAGGTCCCTGGCTGGTTATTAACACTGTATTCATTCACAGCAAAGGGATAATTTGTTATACATGGTTTTTCTTTCATTTTCACCCTTCCCCTTTTCCCCCCGACTTGCAGAGCAGGAGAGTCCTCTGCGTGTGATCAGTGCCAAACCGCTGGTTAGTTTTTCACAATCACTGACTTGCAGCTTGCTCACCCTGTGAGAAGTATAATCAATGCACGATTTGCTCCATAATCTTTATAATTAACCTGCCCTCACTTGCGTTTTGAATTGTACAACTGCTGTGGTACAATCTCCATGAGATTCCTGACGGAAGGCTTCTCACCACGTTTGCTTACCCACGTCTCAAACATGTCCTCTGGGCGCAGCTTCCGCAAGGTGGCCCTGAAAGGAAGACAGAAACGCTCTTTGAGGATGCGTCCAGCACTGTCACACACTATGCTGCCAGCATCATGGAAACGGTCACTGTCGCACGTTTGGTTGGTGTCTGGAGTCAGCGCCGTCGGCCACCACGTTTTGAATGCAAGCACAGGGGCACTGTAGTTCAACTTACGGTTTTATTTATGGCGATAAAACCCTGCCCTTGCCCCCACTGGAGTAACTGCAGCTGCTGTTTGTGCTTGGGAAGATGAGATGCCTCTCTGTGCTGGGATATGCTGGGGAAATAGTCCCACACATGGCAGATTGTTCTGGTCATGCTGAGAGCACAAGATGACCCGTTCACTTGTGTATTGCAGTCCCTGGGACATTCCTACTGGGCTTTGTTCCCTTTTCCTCTGCTTTTACCCCAGGATAATTCCACCATGAAAACCCTTCCAAACTCTGCTGAAGCAAAGACTACTGAATAACCTCTGGCATGGAAATTTAGAATGTAAGAACCACCAGCAACAAAGTTTAAACCATGACTGGGCAAAGCAATTTTTTTTGAGAAGTAATTCACAAAGGACAAAAAAAAATAGAATAGTAAATGTTTTCAGACAGATCCGTGGCAGGAAGCCTGTCAGAGAGCCTGGCAGGCTGAGAGGTGATTGGGGTGTTAAAGGGGCACCCAAGGAACACAAGGCCAGAGCAGACAAGCACAAGTAATCCTTTGCACCTCTGCTCACTGTGGCATCAGGTGTTCGGGGAGGCTCCCACAGCAGAGCAGGTCTCCCTGGCTGACCAGCCCTGAGAGGTCTTGCAAAGAGAGGTGTTGGTCGATGAGGTCCTGGAACAGACTGGTAAAGGGAGTAGCAGCACGTTGCCAGGAGCACGTGGCATCAATGAGTCGAGTAACCTGTCACTTTGGTGTGCCTTGCTAGCAGAGCAGTGGAAACAAGGAGCATTTCTGGAGGTTTCCAAAGGACCTGAGGAGCTACAGATCTGGAAGGGCAACTTGCTTATGGGCAGCATGCTACCAGAAAAAGTAGTTAACAGACATTTGAAGGAATACAGCATGCCAGCACAAGAGAGGGATGGCCTTTAAGAGGAAAATCACGGCCATGGATCTGCTGGAGTTCCCAGAGCAAGTCAATGAGTAGGCAAAGGCATGCTGGTCAATGCAGAGAACTGCCTTCAGAGGGCCATTTGACAAGGTCCCTTAATAAAGGTTCTCAGAGAAACTGAGCTTTAGTTAGATCAGAGGAGGGGTCCTCCTGTGGATTAGTGACATTGGAAGAAGAAGGGTGGAGAAGAATAGTGAGTTTTCACAACAGAAGGAGTGAACCAATTAAGATTCATAGCATATGCTTTGGCGTGATCATATGCATGACATATTCTCACACAGACTGAAAAAGATTGGAAGTAAGAATATGGCAGCAGTTGCTTATCAGATCCAATTCTTCAGACAGCCAACAGCAGGCCTGACTATGAGGAGATACAGAGGGGTCTCCTGAGACTTGAGCGTCTGCATGATAGACACAGGAAGTAATGCACTGGCAGAAAAACAACCTGATTATACAGGTGCAATGATGGGTTCTAAATTAGTTATAATTAATTATTGCCTCTCAAGATAGGGGCCAGGTGTCACAAATTCAGAAAGCATCATCTCTAAAGGCAAAAGGAAGTTTACAAATAGGAGATGACTAAGGAGTAAAACACGATACTATTACAGCAATGATGCATCTCCAGAGTAAATATGTGTGTGGTTCTGGTCACCCCATCACAGAAATGACATGGGACAACTAGAAAAGGAACATGGACACATGGCAGTGGTGAGTGAAGGTGTGGAATGACCTCTGTTTGGTAGAGATTAAATAGATAAGAACTCTTTATCTTGGAAAAGAGGTGCCTGAAGAGGGATTTGGCAGGGAGTCTAAAAAACTGGCAATGGTAAAAAGCAAAAGTGAAACACAGAATGGCTAATCACTGTTCCTCTTAACACGACAGCTAGTAGGCACACAGAGGAATTATTAGGTAGCAGGTATAAACTGAACGAATAGAAATGCTCTTTTGATGCAATGCGTAATTCAGCCACGGAACACATTACAACTGGATACTTTCAGCATCAAAATAGAAATAAGGTAAAAAATAACTACAGAAATTGAAGAA
>Ga0181612_119848_pt1 | contig 22729 bp, 12 predicted proteins | sample HoacroProtozoa21_FD_119630 | JGI IMG/M metagenome (GOLD analysis project Ga0181612, IMG submission 119630) | Hoatzin crop microbial communities from Cojedes, Venezuel. Combined Assembly of Gp0051906, Gp0051904, Gp0051908
ACAGTGGTATTAAATCCACTGGTCTGTGGATTAAGGAGTCCAGGCAAGGTGAGTAGCTGGTGTGAGGCTGTGCAGCAGTTACTTCATGGGAATACCCAGAAGATTTTTCATCTTCCTGAGCAAGAGCTCTGCAAACGGCTCCTGGACCAGGGCAGCTGCACTGCCTTTCCACAGGACATTAAAGAGAGCCTCCAGGGGCTTTCTCGATGTCTGTAGTGGTCAAGTGACTAGAAACTAGACCACAGGGTACAATTCATTTATTAATTCGCTGGGGAGAGTCAATAGGATTTTATAGAAGGAAGTCACGTCTTGTAAACCTTCAACTTCTCTGAAGGACTCAAAAAGAACATAGGCAAGTGGGAACTGTTTTATACTGCTACTGGTGTCTAAGGAAACCCAAAAGCTATGGCATTAAAGGCAATGTCTTCCCATAGATGATTAAAGCTGGGAAATAGAGGAGGTGTTCCTTTCCAGGAAGGGAGGTGGTTGGTGGCATGTGTCATTAAACCTGGATTGGATAACAGAGTTGTCATAAAGCCAAGAGATAGTTTGATGACGGACAGTTGTTTAGGATGCTGAAAAAGAAGATTGACTGGGGAGTTGCAAAAAGCTCTTACGAAACTGCAAGTGGGCAGTGCAAATGATGGATGAAAGACATTGTAGGTAAGTACTAAAGGATGCATACAGGTAAAATGAGGCTGTGCGCATTTCAAAAGACATGGTCTGAGCTGGCCTCTGCCACTTGGGCAAAGGAGCTTCGAGCTATGGTAGCCATTCCTACCCAAATATGTCCTCATCTAGCAGAAGCAGAGGGAAACCATGTGTTGGGGAGGGTTAGGAAAGGAGTAAAATTGAGAGCACCCTTGTGCCTCTAAAGCTACTGTACATGAATGTCTTGAGAGATTTGTGCAATCCTGGTCCTTGCACTTCCAGGAGATTATTAAGGGTTTGGAGAAGAGTGATGACACCGTGGAGCCAGATGTCTCCCTGCCCAGCTGTGCACCCCAGAGCCGAGGAGCAGCTCGGGTGAGGAGGTAGAGTGAGCCTGTGGTCACCTTGCCATGTGTGGCACAGGGCCAGATGCTGCTTTTCACCCTGCTCTCACCACTCTGAAATGAGCTGCAAGGAGAGCCTCAAAGGCCTTTTTTAAGTGGTGATGAGGGGCTGCAGCAGCACTCAGTTAATCTTTTACAGACCTCCCTGTGAGAAAGCCCCTGGCAACTGCCCTGAAATGATTAGGCTGAGCTATCCCTAACCTACTTTTGGCCACCTACAAACAGCTCCTGGTCTCCCAAACCCTCTCCAAGCCGTTTCTCCAGAGCTGGGGCAGGCTGAACTCCAGCCAGCTTTGGGAAAATTGCTTTCCTTGCATCTGCAGTGGGAACAGGAGCCTAAAAATAGGGAAGCCTGCCCCTTTTTCTTTTAGCTGGGTTCTGGGGAAACATGAAAAATAAGTGTGAACCTTCCTCTTCCAGCCTTGGGGCTAAAGATAGCATCAAGGCTATTTTTAAAGGTGTGTTTTTTTCTGAAATGCTTTATTTTCATTTGTTTTCAAAAACCACTGATACGTGGTTTTGCCCACGAGGAATTTTTCTTTCAGCAAAGCTGCATTTCATGAAGCTGGAAACCTGCCAACATTTTAGCTAAAATAATCAGTCCAGCCTTTCCATGAGTGATTATAGGATTTGGGTGAATTTTACCGGATTTAAAATTTCTTGGAAAGCTTGTGGCCTTAAGAACCCAAAGCCTGAAAAATTAGTTTTGTTCCTGAAAAGGGGATTCAGGGCCCAGGCAAATGCTGGTGTGTCTCATAGCCCAGCCTGGGCTGTGACCCAAGTCCCCTGGGCCCTCTGGCCTGGGACATGAAGGCGTACTTCTCTGTCTGATAGACAAGAGCTGGGTTTACACTTGTCATCCTGTGAAGGGATTTGTTCTGTGGCTAAACGAAAAGATGGGGAAAAGCAGGGCCATCTGTAAACCACCATTGGGTGGACAACCTCAGCACTGAGTCCAGGGATGCTTGAGGAATACCTCCTTCCTCAGGCTTGGGCCAGCTTCTGCCCAGGCTCTCTCCTGCTCTGTGCCTGGCCACCTCCATCTGAGCATAACCCAGCAGTTTAGCAATGTTTTCTCTGGAGGGCTGTATCAGCTGGGTTGGTTGTTGCTGAAGCTATGAGACAGTTGTTTTCACTAAAATTTCCAGGGAAAATCTGATTTGGAAGAATGTTGCATGGAAGAAGTTGTGGGTCAGGGGAAATATGTGTTTGAACTGAGAGAGCAAATGTGTTAATTCAAGAGGTTTTTTTAAAAAATGGGGTTAGAAGTCCCTGGATCAGGCTCTCATTAAAGCCCATATAGCTTCCAGAGAAAAAAACACCTCATTTCTTTGATTAGGGCTCGGCCGGCTCCTTCTCAGCCACCGTGAGAGTGGAGGAGATGCAGGGATCAGGGCAGGCTTCCCTTTTACACCTATCACCAGCAGCAGCATGCTCTGGGCGGTGTTCCCCAGAGACCATCCTGCCTGCAGCCCCAGGGCACCGCAACTCCTGCATGATGCTCTTGACAGTGGAGCTCATAGAGAGTGAAGGTAGGAGGTTCTCCTGCTGGGCTCCCAAAAACCAGAGCACCCAGGCAGAGGAGACATCGTGTTATGACCTAATTTGTTCTTGGCTTGATGCTGCCTTCAGTACTAATTACTTGATGTTAAAGCATCCGTGGAAAGGAATAATAAATAAATAAAATTGAGCCTGCTGGAGAGAAGAGATGTTACACCATGGTGTAAAACACCAAAGCAGAAAGAAGGATTGCCTTTCATCTGCAATTCAGAGCAATTTTGCAAACCTATTGCCCAGCTGCAGCCAGGGGCGATGGGTGTAGCAAGATACAGGTACAAGTGGCACTGGCCACACCGGCCATAACCACCAGCAGCAGGAAAACACTGCTGAGACTCTTGCTGGTGCCTTGTCACTTTTCAAGGCATCTTGTTGGAGGAATGTTGGCCTTGGAGAGGAAACACAAAGTAGACTGGCTCAAAAGATGATGACCCAAACACTCGTCCTCCGGATTTGGAGCAAATCCAGCCCTCACTGGCTGTGCCTCCTTTTTCTTGTCTGTAAAGCAGAGATGAACAGGACAAGACTCCCTGCGGAGGACTATGAAGTTCTCCAGATAAAAGTGACGAATACATATAGCGATGATTAAAGGCATCAGCACCCTTTGCTATGCACACAGTCTAAACACGCTTGGGCCATGCTGGGTTCTTTGAAAACTGTTAGATGTTTTCAAGCTAAATATTTATTTTATCTGCGTAGAGCCGGGACAGCCCCTTGTTGGGAGATTAGCTCAGCTCCCTCTGTCAAAGGCATCTCAGCAAAGCGTTATGGGCTCGGGCAGGACTCATGCATGGACTGAACATGTGGGAAAAAATGCTGGAGCAGCCCAAGAGCCTGACCCCACTCCCGGCAGAGCCAGGACGCCGGTCGGAGTCCAAGAGAGAAAAAAAAATTGCATGTGTGTTTGTTCCTGTGGTTGCTATCACTTTCCCTGGCAACCATGCATCTTTTGCCACTTCTTTTGCAGGAACAGAATAAAGGAATAATTTGCTATCAGATGGCCCTAGGGCTGAAAGCAGAGCAGAGGGATTGAGCAGAGATGTCTGAGAGCTGTGCCAGACTGGCATGAGCCTGGGCTTCCTCGCCCCAGTGCTTTACCATAAGCGCATTAAAAATAGCATGGCAAAAATATCTGCATGCTGTCGTTGCTTTGGGCCATGGTCCCTGCCCAAAATGCAGCCTCCTGGGAGACCCACTGCATGTCCCCTTGTTCAGCCTACTCCTAGACCCATCCTACTATCCTCAGCATGAGAAAGTTCCCACAAGGCATAATGATGGACTCGGTATCAAATGTCCCATCAGACAAAAGCTTATCCTGGATGTCTTTAAAGAAGACTAGAAATCATAAGGAGATATCCACTGCATGCCTGATAACAACAGCAGGGGCAAAGTCATGGTCCATTTCCAGCAGGCCCTTCTGTTTTTTATCCTTGTGAACTGGGAGTGCTGGAAGAGAGCAGTGTGATGAGTTTTGCAGGTATCTCCTGGCAGGGTCAGGAGACGGTCACCATCACGGTCACCATGTGACCATCAGCTGGGTCTGTGGGAGTCAGAGTGATGGGCTTGGGGGGTCCTCCTGTTCTGCAAGGGTCTGTAGAGCAGAAGAGCAGGATTGTCCTCATTCACAGGAGGATTGCTTGGCTTTGTGCTGGGAGCTCTGGAACAGTCTTTCAAGTGTGATGAGCGCTAAAGGGTCCCCACTTTTGCATGAGATGTGAACACACCTTGGGTGCTAGCACCACATCGTCTTCACTTAAATGGCAAAACAAGAAGAGCAGGCAAATGTATAGAGAGGACATGCCAAGCAAAGTGCAGGGGAGCCGTGATGGCTGCTGAAGCATGGCAACGACTGCTGTCAGAGGCATTGGCCACAGCACTGGCTGCACCTTCTTCCCTGGCTGCACCATCCCCATCCCCAGGGCAGCCCGTTCCCACACCACTCTTTCACACCAGCCAGCAAAATGCTGTTTATCGGTGAGGATTTTTTACTTAATTTAATTTATTGCCAGCTAACACAAACTTCTAATCATTGCGTTGGTAATGAGAAAAAGAAAACATAAGCGATTATGTACTCAGGTAAACAGTCATGCACGAGCTGATCAAACACCCATGCATGGACTAATTGGGTGCCCATGCATGACTTAATTGGGTGCTCATGCACGAGCAAAGAGGGTGCTCAGGCATGCATGGGTGGAGCACTAATGCATGAACTCCTCAAGCACCCAAGTGTGAATTAACAGCTCGCTTAGGCTTGCGTTGTTTGGATGCTCATACATGAAGTAATTGGGTGCTCATGCATTGACCAATCAGAGTCTCATGCATGAATTAAATGGGTTATCATGCATAAATTAGTTGGGTGCTCATGCATTAATTAATTCTGTGCTTATGCATTAGCTATTTGTACTCTTGTGCATAAATTTATTGGGTGCTCATGCATGGATTAAATAGGTGCTCATGCATTAACTACTTGAGCACTCATGCATAAATTAATTGAACACTTGTGCAAGGACTTATTATCAGCTCACAGGTGAGTGCAGAAAACCCCACAGTTCATGCCTGATATACCACTGACCTGTAATGGCCAGGCTGGCTTAGGACTACACGTGTCCTCCTTTACCTGCTCAGCAGGTAGAGGTGTTGCATGGGCTGTTATTGTCTGATCGCACCTTGATACCTAGGACAGGCCCTACATACCAGTAATGCTGTGGATGTTTCTACCCCTATGCAGGAAGCCACTGTTCGGATGCTTCTGACATCTCCTTGGCGGGACACCACCCAATCTGCTTTGGGATACTGTTTTTATGCATCTCCTCGTGCTATCATGCTGTCAGGCACATCAGCTCTCTGACCTGGAGCACTGGGCTCACCTAACCAAAAGCTGATGGGAAATAAAGGGTATATTGTCCTCGTACATAACACTAGCCAGAAGAACGCACGCTACTCAAATTAGCAGGGAGAAAAGCTGCTGGTGTGGTTTATGAGGATGGGTGGAAAACCAGGAAGAACACTGTTGTGGTTCCTCAGACAAGAACATCTTGTTCAGGCAAATGCAAAGGCAGTCCTTGAGGACACTCCGGAAGACACAAGCAAATGAGCAATGGCAATAATGTTGGTGCCTGGCTGGGAAAATGGAAAGCAAGCATTTGATAATTATCACAGTGTTAGCACAAAACATATGCAGGCAGCGTACCAATGAGGCCAGGACTTCTGCAGCATCTGATACTTTTCCCTGTTCTTCCAGCACTGGCACCACGTGGAGGAGGGGAAGGAAGACGGTGGCTGAGAGCTCTCAGCATTGAGATGGTCCTGCCCATATCCTGGGCTGGGGCAGGGAGGATCCCTGACACCCTTTGGGGAATTCGGTCTCACAGCTGCCACCAGGCCAAGGTGTCCCAGATGCTGGAGCAGCTCTAGCCAGCATGGCAGTAGGGACACTGAAGCCAGGCAGCAGCTGCTGCCTGACACTGCATCAAAGCCAAATCCTTCAGAGCCAGCTGCACGTCTGCATATGGATTTCTCTGCTCTCCGCAGCAAGTTTTTGAGCACAATATCGACTGCATGTTATCATTTTGTATAGGGAGGAGCCAAGGCAAAGCAAACAGCCATCCCAAAAATGCACATGATACACCAATGCACAGTTCATGTTTCTGAGCTGTCCTGGCTATCCAACTCAGATGTTAGTGCCCATGTCCTCTGCGTGGCACCCCAGTGCTGCTCACCACCCCTTCTTCTGCCTGCAAACCTGTCCCCGGGGCTCCCCCCATGGGCATAATCCAGGCACAGATGTTGCTGCGTTACAGATATGCAGGTCTTAGGCAGCCAGGAACTACAACCTGGGCCTTGGGGTGCATGCCCCAAGCATCACCCCATGGACCTTGCATTAAAATCCTGCCAGGTTTTAATGTGCTGGCTGCTTATCAAGGGCAACTTGCACGTAGATATCCCCTCATGGGTGCAGAGATCTTGCTGCAGTCAGTCAAGATAATATGAATTGGCATGCTGGTGCAGCAAGATGGGATTTTGTTCAATATTAATGAACCTTTGTATGTTTCATGTCTGTTAAATGGGAGGAAGCGAGCAGCATGAGGTATCCAGGGCTGGCTCACACCAGCCCCCACGCTGCGTGAAACTCAAGCACTGAAGAGATGAGTTTTAGTCCCACCTAAAAACCTCCAGCATTGAGTTAAGAGGTGTTTTCCTCCTACCCACCCTGGGGAACACAGATGTGTCAGTGGGATGGGCAGGCAGTGGTACTACAACACCTTCACCAGCTCAGCCAAGCCGATGGTGCTGTCATCTGATGCCTGAGGGCAGGGAAAAAACTCCCAGCAAGCCTTGGACATGGGGCTGGCATAAAGGGACTCCCCACCAGGAAAGACCTAGAGCATCTCTAGGAAGAGACAGGCTTGTGGGGTTTCCCATGATGTTGCCTTTGATGTGTAGAGCAGAGAACCCCTTGGGGGAAAAGGAGCTTCTACTTCTCGCTCTCTTCCACAGATGTAGAAGTGGTTGAGCCTCTCGGAAGACAGAAGACTTGGCACAAAGGGCTCAGGTAGCTTCCTCACTGGCCCTAGCAGCCTTCTGAAGGCTGTTTCCTCATCCCTCATCTCTTCACACCCCACTGTAATCCCCTTGATCTTCAAATATGTCTCAAAAGGCAAGTACACTTGGTATCAGGTGAGACTGTAATAGCTGCCAGCATGCTGCCTTCCATGGTGTTGGGATGGAGATGGTCAGGGAAATTACTCCAACTCAGATGGTGAAAAAATGTTGTTTTTTTTTTCCTTTTCCCTCCTCTGAAAGAAAGGCAGCTCTCTTCCTCAAGTGTGATGGCATCTCCCGCCTTTCAACACCAATTGTTCACAAACCAAAGCAACACTGTCTTCAGATTCTGGAATAGCATTTGCTGCTGCTGGTTGCTGTGAGCAGCATCTCCAGTGGACATTATCAATGTTCCTTAAATCAGCTCTGCACCCGATCCCAGTATTTGCACTGTGTTGAACCTGATGGTTGACAAGGCTAGATGAGATCACAGCCCATAACTCTGACTGTGGTTCCCAAGACTTGTTTACTTCTCCTCTGTATGCCCAGGAAATTATTTTTTAGGAGACCTGGACAGTGCCAAGGCTTGAAGCGAGTGCACAGAGAGACCTGGTCAACCCAGGAAAAATTGGCGACCTGTTGCCTCAGAAGAAAATCCTACCTGGAACCTTGCAGAAACAACCCCATTCCCCTGTGGCAGCAATGCCAGCTTAAGATCCGGCATGAGATACCTTTAAGGCTGGGCCTCAATTATTGTGCTACACTGAAGTTATCCTAATGAAGGTTGGGAGGGTGACAGTGACCGAAACCCCACGTCTGAGCAGAAGACTGGCTTTTGACTCTCGAAAAGACAATCTGCTTGCTCAAGCTTTCCCAGCTTTCTCAAGGTTTTCTTTGTGTGTAGAGCAATAAAGAGCCTCTTGAAAGCTCTTGACAGCTTGTCAAAGGAGGCGCCTTACTCTGTTTATGCTGAAAGTATCCATGATGTGGAGTACAGGCAGCCTCTCCAGGGATTTTGACCTGCAAAATCAACTTTCAGGAAAGACTTGTTGGGCAGTGTTTTCTATCTTCCCCATGGGGGCTTGAACTGGCTTCCAAAAGGGTAACAAATCAAAAAATTTTGACTCGTGGGTCAGAGGCTTCAAGACGAGGAGCTGCCCTTGGTGAAGGAAACACAGGAGCTGGCCACCAGGTGAGAAAACTCCTCAGTCAGAAAGCCTCCTCACTTCCGCGCTGTACATAAACACGTCATATTCCCTATCATAGAGTGATAAACACACTCTAACTGTGTTTATCTGATGGCTGACAAGCTCTGCTTAAGAGCTTAGTTTGCTAAGCTTGAAAGAGATGTCCTCCCTCCCAGTGCACTAGTCGGCTTGCCGGGCTGATGCCAGGAGGGTGCTGGAGAGTGTCTGGTGCTCCACAGGGGCAGAGCCTGTCATTCAGCCAGCTTAGTGCTTCAGCTCTCTGCAGCTCCACAGTCTCTGGCTGAGGCAGCACAGCTATATTTTCTTTGCTACAACAACCTGCCCAAGCCCACGGCTTCGGCTGGGAGAGGGAAAGCTGGCTGGGGCTGGCACTCGGCTTTTAAAGGGAGGAAGGAGAATACACCAGCACTGTGGTCCTCTGCTGTGACTGGAGGCGCTGACGCTCCCAGGACACTTTTGGAAGCAGTTGCTCACAAACCGTGTGTCCACAGTCATGGTTGGAGAGGGGTAAAGTGTCCTCCTTCAGCTAAGTCCTGGTCAGGGCAAGTTTGGACATCATCTGCTAGGACGTGATTCCTCTGTGGAGAGCAAATCCGTGCAAACCAGGACCTTCCAGGCAAATGGTCTTGCCCTTACCTCTGCCTGCTCGAACTCCTCTTCCTCTAAGCATTTCCCATTGCGTTGCAGCACAACCTGAGAGACGGCTGCTTCTCCAGACCCCACAGCCACCGTGTAGCATGCTTTGCCTCTGCAGAAAACATCCCCCGAAAAGCCCTTTCTCCTCCCACCCAAGGCTGGAGCTGACAAGACAGCACAGGAGAACCACGCTCTGGCTGCGACAGGGCTTTCAAGGGAGGGTGTAGAGCACCATCTAGTGAACGTTAGCGAGGACACCACCGGCTGCAAACCCCGGGAGGAGCTGGTCCTCCTAGGAAGCCTGCAGGGCAGCAGACTGCTGCAAGCTGTGTCCTGCTCCTCTTCGCCCAGGGTGTGCGTAGGGGAAACTGATCCCAGCAGCAGGGCAGATGGAAATCAGAAAGGAGTGCAGCTTCTTGTGGCTCTTCTTCTAGCTTTCTCCTGATCCTCCCAGAGTGAACAGGGCAGCTGGGACTCATATGCAGACGAGCCACAGAAAGCTTTGCGCAGCTTTCAAACAGACACAGTCCCCTCTGGCTCTGCCATAGTTGAGCAGAATCATTTGTGAAAGGGTCTGGAGAGACTTTCAGGTGTTCTGCTACTTCATGTGTTTGGACCTTGAATTGATGGGGAGGTTTTTTTCTATGAGACCTTAAAAGCACCCAGACACTCTTTCTCAGTGCACTTTTTTGATGCATGACCTCCCTCTACCTGCAACTTTGGTCTGAGCAGCTGGAGAGCTGAGATGCCCTAGCAAAGGCTGTGAGATGCTGCAGACTTGCCTACCTGCCACCTACAGTTGCTCTAATTAAAACCTCAAGGATGAGTTAACATGTCTCTTTTTTTTTTTTTAATGGATGTGTTTGAAGTGCCTCATTGCTCTGGGCAATCTGTGCTGTAATGAAGTTAGTAGCAGTGAAACAAGCTTTACAATCACATTTTATAACAAAATATCTCAGAAAGCTGTCAAGCAGGTTTATTAGAAAGTGAAAGTGCCTTTTGATGCTAGAGCAGCTGTAGGTTTCTGAGAAGTCTGAGGGCTCTGCTGTCTCCAGCTGACAAGAAGCACCATGGCACCAGTGCTGTCAGTGCCGCAGCCTTCCAAAAGGGCAGGCCTGCAGCTCCTGCCTCATGCAGCACCGACGATCTTCAGCAACTGACCGCTGTGCTGGCAAACGCCAAGGCTGGAGGCAGAGCCAGGCGCATACGCAGTGTCTGCCCCTGCTGTCCCCCTTGGCAGAGCTGAAGAGGCTCATGTTGGCTCAGGGCAATTGAGGCATGCTCTTCAGGCCACCCTATGCAAAGCAGGACCTCAGGGGAAGAAAGGACTGAGCCCTCGGTTCTCATCCCATCCGCTCCCCAAGGCCATGGCTTGGACATTTGGTGGCTGTGCAAAACCCTCTAGAGGGAGCCCCGATCCCAGACATCCCCCTCTAAGGTCCGACAAGTCCACAAAGAAGCTGCGTGAGTGTCCAGATGTAGGCTTTGTGTGGGTTTTGTTGTTCTGTTGTTCTTTCTTTTAAGGCTCCACACCGCCTTAATGGACTCCTCGGCCACAGCTATGGGCTCATTTCCCCTCTCTCAACATATCTTTACATTCCTGCCTCCTCAAGCACCTCCTCACCCACCTCCAGCATCTCTCTCCCTTAGGCTTCACTGAAGGTGAAGTCTTCTGTGGGGTGGACACTTCATTTGCTCAGGGAAACCTCCTCCCATAATGATCTCCAAGGACATTGCACTCACAGAGGGCTGGCACTGTGCTGCCCTGGCCCCAAAAGCCAGCCGTGGTGGTTGCACCATCTTCAGCAACCCTTCAGCTGCTGCTGGGTGTGCAAAACCCCCAGATCCCACCAGCCCGAGGGGAGCCACATGCATTCAGGGTCTCTGCTCACCAGGCTGTTTCTCTAGCCTGCATGCCAATGGGCCTTCTGAAACCTAACCTCCAAGCATGGGGAGGCAAAGGAAATTTCTCCTGGCTTGAAGGTAATGGGATGGTGCTGAAACTTGCTGGTTCCTGCAGCCCTGAGCATAGACACAACCAGACTTCTGCAGAGGTTTACCAGCTCCATCCCATGCACTACATCCCCTCTTGCCAGCAGTGTAGCTCAGTGGCACTGAAATAGCCTGAGAAGCACCGATTTTCTTTGCTCACTGGCCACTTAGCTGAGCCTCTGTGCCCAAAGCTTTGCTCTGCTCCGCGTCCTTCCCCTCCTAGGCCCGGCAGCATACTGCATGGGCTTCTTCCCTCTGCTTAAAGGTGGATTTTTCTTCCCCTCAAGTCTTGTTCTACCTTTAATGAATAGCAATCTGTTATGTGGTGTTATTGCTTCAGGGAGACCATAGGCACAAAGTAAATCCCATTAAGACCAAATAGCATTTTCTAACTGTTTGTGTTTTTTCCCTTTCTCCTCCCTGCCTCCAAAGCATCCAGGGTCCTCTCTGGAAGGAGGCATGTTGCTGTGCAAGCCTTGACCTGAAGAAAGGCTGAGGTAAACACCCTCTCTGCAAGCATAACTCCTCCTCATGGGTCTCTCGTAGTGGATTTCCCTACTGGACCCCCATGGCCAGAGAAAGAGCAAAGGAGGCTGCAAAGCCCACCCCATGCTTCCTTAGACATCTTCCTTGCTTAGCTGCTTACCTGCTTGCGATAGTCAAGACATCCAACTTTCAAAACTGGATGCTGTGGTAAATTTTTGGGAAGGAGATGGACGGGCAGCACTCTGCTGTGCTCCCAGGGGGTGCTGTGCAACGAGCCCAGTGCAGTTCATCTTGGTTGGATTTCTTCCCACCAGCCAGCGTGGGGAAGCACACGATACGTGCACTGTGGAGCAAATACACTCATCGTGGCTATGTGCTTGCTGCAACCGAGGATGCTGTCAAAGCTTTAATCTTGCAGATCCTTGAAGCTGGTGGTTGAGGTGGCCATCCACGCCTGTGGTTGAATTTCCCATAACTGCTTGTATTGGAAGCTATGTCCTAAAACGTATTTGTCAACTTTGTGCTAGGGCTGCTCCCCAGACAGATGGAGGGCCTCTGCTGTGCAGGAACGATGCTCCTCGCTCCACACTCAACTGCTAATGATAGAGGTTGCACGTGGCCATGACGCACACAGGGTGGAGGCGGCAGGAAATGATGCTGCATCAGTCGACATGGAAAACTCTCCAGCAAGCAGGAGATGTGATCCCCATCTCATGTCAGAGTGGGAGTCAGAGCATTTTTGGGCAGTGGCCATCCTTGTTGGTATTTCTAGCTCTTCACACAGCAGGGCCTTGGTCCATGGCTGACAATTAGGGAGCCCTGCAGTGCTCCTGTGCAAGGAGCACAGCTTTGTTTCCTTATAGAAAGGGGCCCTGCAGATCCCAGTGTGGTGGCTGCGTTCCCAGCCCGTGCTGACAGCCAGCCCAGGGCAAGCAGGAATGAGCTTCCCATGGCGAGTTGCTGGGAAATGGTAAGGACAGGGCCTTTTGTCCCTGCCTGGCAGGCAGTGCACAGTGCTTGAAAAAGGATGCTCTGAACGCTGTGTTTCCAACCACTGCCTGCCCTCAAGCTGCTCACTCAGTCCAGCCATGGGTCGTCACGGACCACTTTAGCCACTACGCAAGAGCGAATGTGAGGCAGGTCCCATCCGAGTGTTCAGCCAAGAGCAATTGTGAGTAGTTTCAAGCAAAAGTCTCCAGGTTTTTCCCTGTTTAGCATGGTTGAGATAGGGCTTACAAGAGCTTCATTAGGCATCCTGGCTGCTTCTTGGATCTGTTTCACATTTTACCAAGTGGATGCAAACAGGAGGTCCTGTGGGAGATGCTGGATCTACTGGTATCCCGAGCAAAATAGCGGGGAGTGGACTTGTGTGTGCACATGTGTAATAAAAGCATGGGCATGGACAGCTTCTGCTGTTAATCTCAGCACATCTGTTGTGGTCTGACTGCACATGGAATGGCAAAAGTCGCTCGAGCTCTGAAGGTTGTGGGCCCATCCTGCTGCAAGCTATCCCCAGGCAGTGTCTCACCTCTTCCGCCACCCCTCTGTCCTCCTGCCACTCTGCGCTTTGGGGTCTTCCACCCCCAGCAGATCCCCTGGTATCCACAGGCGGTGCATGCAAGCACCTGGGTGAACTGGGAACAGTAACGGATGCTGCCCAGTGCCACCAGGGCAGTTGTCCTTACCAGCCGGACTCTGCCCTTGGTAGCTCCCAGTGAGGCTTGCAATGACTTTCCTCCCCATCCTCATGCCTCTCTCCTCCTCCTCAGCTACTGACAACATCAAAGCCCGGAAGTCTTCACTCGTCCTTTCTCAGGAGATCTGGTTTAACTGTCAGTGAAGGATTTATGCCGTGATAGGAGGCTCACTGCTGCCTGTAGGAAGAAGTCCCATGGATATTGACCATATCAGGATCAAGGCCCTGCTGGATTGCCTCCTCCAGCCTGGCTAAATATTCCCTCCTTTCCTGCCGGTCCTTTATTCATTTACAAGTCCTAAGAAGTCCCGACGTGACATCTGATTTCCATCCAGTTGGACAGTAAACTGACATTTTTCTCACGGTCTCTGTGCTCTTGTTCTTTGGGTATCTGCCAAGCACTCCACATCTTTAACTTGCCTTTATTTTTTTCTTTCAGACCGGGTTGTCCTGGTCCTTCCTCCCTCCTCCTCCCAAGCCTTTAAAGGAAGCAAAATAAAAAGGTCGACAAGAAGAGCCGAGCTCCTTCCAGGACTCCCCAGGGGTGGATCTGCTCCCCTCCCTCCATGCCAAGTGGCACTTTGATGCTTTTCTGTAGCCTCAGTGACAGCAGCTGCTCAACTCACTGCTCTGAAAGCAGGAAACGTAGCCACCGGTGCAGATAAAAGGGGCTGCTCTCCCTATCCCTCCCATTTTGCTAAGGGGTCCATTGCCACTCGGTCACAAGTCGCTGCCCCCAGTCACGTGTCAATGCCAGACAGACATGCAGATACCCTACATGTTATTTCTGCTTCCCAAAATTCTGGGTAACTGCTCTTGTTTCAGAGGGGACAAGTGGGTGTTCCTCTCCCCACAGAGCAGCAGGCAGTGGCATTTTGCTGCTCGACCTCTTCCAGCCACCTTGGGAAAGCAAGAGCAAATGCAATGTGGACCCTCAAACTGCCTTCCTTTCCCACAGCCCTGTGCTTTTTTGCTTTCTGCTCTGTTGGCCAGCAGAGTGGGAAGGAGAGAGGAGCACATCCTGATTTCCCCCTCCCCTAACCTCTTTCCCCCCAGTACATCATCCCTTTGACACCCATCCAGCCAGGTATGGATACAGGCATGCCAGCAAAGATGCTGAACCAAGCACCAAAGTGGTGGCCCCAGTAATCAAAACACTGGGGTGGCAGAAACTAATGCACATAGCAAAGCCTTGCAGCTGGCTGAAGGCAGCAGAAACCAAGGCGGTTTCCCCAGAGTAGCCCACGGTATCTTAGAAAAACCATCAACTGCAAGAGCACCCTCCACTCCCACTAGCTGCTGGCATTCGAAAGCACCATGGCTACATTGTGGCTGGGGCTACGCTAATGATTCACATCAAATTGCAGTGCTGTCTGTTTGGAGACAACCATGAAAGAGAGTAAATCTGAAGGCACAGTGAAAAAATCTTTCTGGATCAGCTGCTCTATTTGGGCAGGTCCCATGACTGCTCATGGAGACCCCCTTTCATGTCCAATGCAAAGAAATTAGAGCAAAGAGGAACCAGCACAGCATTTGCTGGCTTCCTCATCTGTCATCTGCCACACCACTGCATCGCTATGTCTTATCACTTCAGCTGTAATGCAATTATTAAGTACTGCTGGCTGCTACTTGGGTGCCAAATTCATTTAGCCAGCAAAAATTGAGCTTTGTTAGCCACCCTGCCATTCTCCTTAGCGTTTCTCCAGCCCCACGCAGATGAGTCACTCCTAAACCCACAGCTGATGCAGAAGTCATTAGAAATGACTAAGCACTTCAGCAAATAAGCCCTCTGGTTTCCCAGGCGGCAGCTTTGGCCGCGCTTTCCCACCCCAACACCCATCTGCCATCACGGCAGTGGGCTAGCAGGGTTGTACGTCCCTTCCTCATGCACAGGCATCTGTGTGCAAATTTGCTCTTGTGCAAAGACTTATTTTGATCCCAGTGAACTTTGTTTCTTCTTGATTTCCTCCATAGGAAGCTAAGTCCCTCAGATCAAAAGGGGTCTCCCTTTTACACAGAGGAAGTCTTCTGGCAGCATAGATATACAGCCTTGCTATTCAGACCCAACTGATTTTTCTAGGAAAAATGACTGATTTTTAAATTGTGTCATGATTTGAAGCAGCAATAGGAGTCTTTACGTAAGCCATCAAATGCTTGCCCTCATTGTTTATTAAGATATGATGAGTCTCCCTGGTCAGTACTGACTTAGAGTAAAGGCTCTTTGGCTCTTTAAGTTGGGTGTTTTCTGCTCCTGCTCATCAAGATGCCTATTTGAAGACAGTAATTGTAGAAACATCTGTCACATTACAAAATAACAGGAGATTCACCTGTTTTTTCTTGTGAACTGGACTATTTGGCCTCTGTATCCCAGAGGTTAACAGGAATTCGCTAAGACAGCAAGAAGTGCATTTTGATGGAATTAAAACCCATCATTTTCTCATCTTTTTAATTGACAAAAACTACCTTAAATATGTGAAATATATGACCTTACCTCTTCTCCTAACCACAAGCTGTCCCCACATGACTTGGAGGGGTTTCACAAGGGGCCACCATTGCTCCTCTGACCCCATCTCTGTCTTGGCCAGTCTTGCCTTCCACAAGAAGCCAGAGGGAAGGCTTGGGTTGACTTTTCCCCACGAAACTCTTTCTTTTTGGGGTAGAACAGAGACTTTTGACAGCAAAAGCTTTTTGATGAAGACAAGATTGGAAGGGGAAAGTTGGGGAAATGTCTAAAATTGGAGCAATTAATAGGTAGTGTGGAAAGCTGACAAGCACGTGAAACATGGATTCTCTGGGCATCCCCATGCACCAGGAATTGCCTTGGTGAGCAGGGGAAGCTAATGCTCCCATATCAAGTGGGACATTTTCCTTGCTTTTAGGCAATATTGCAAAAGCAGCGGGTTTCATACCACACCTACGTCTCATCTGCGAACACCTCCTGACAGCAGACAGGACACCTGCACAAGCCTTTCCGGAAACATTGTCAGACTTCAGAGTTTAGCTAAAGAGTGCTAAGACTTGAAGCCTGACTCGTTTCTTTTCCCTCCCTTTCATGGATCAGTTTTACTTCTTTTTGCTGTGGTGTATGAAATAGCTATCTTTTCCAAAGAAGAGGGCTGAGATTTGTGCAGACATCTGGGCACTTCAGCACTTGCATTGAAATTGGTGGTACCTTGGTGCCTACTAGGGTGGGCTGCTCCTTCACAGCACCTTGGGCCATGCCAACTGTGTTATTTGTTTGCTTCTGCTTTTAACACATCATCAAGAAATACTTCTGTCCGTGTCCTGTGGAGACAGAAGGGAAAGACAGTGTGGGTTATGCTGGAGAAGTGTTGCTTCCCACCCAGGCAGGTAGACACAAGGCACAGGTGCAGCTTCTAGGTGCCAGAGCATCATGGCTTAACAACCTCTCTGTTTAACTACTGGGATTTTTATAGGGAAAGGAGCCTGTCCCTTCACCTCCTTTGCCTGTTATCCTCCTTTTGTGAACATTTATGGAGTCTAGTCAGGGCTGGGGCCCACACACACAGCTTCTCCTTGTTTTCAGTTGTCTGGATAAGTGCTCCATGACTCACCCTGCTCACTTGCATAGGAGGAAACTTTCATTTATTGCTTCCCTTTGTTGTACCTTCTTCATGTAAAACAGTTCCTACGGGCGTGCACCAAATCCCTGTTTCAAGGAAGAGCTGTCCTGGGCCCTGGTCAGCCCCGAAAATTTGCTCTGCCACAGCTGATGGGGAAACAGGGCAAATCTCTATTTTTCCATCTTTTTTCTTCTCCTGTCGCATCCGCACCACATCTCTGCTCCACAAGGCCACCCAGATATTGTGTTGTGGCTGGAGTTCATTTTGCATCTGAAATGGAAAGAAATAATAATTAATAACAATAATAGAATAAGTAGAATAAGGAGAAGAAGAAGGGAGACAAGAGAAGGACCTGGAGCAAAATACCAGAAGAACATGGTGCACTAGGGTGAAGTTGTGTTTTGGCCTCTCTTTATTTATCCTCCATCATTTTTGCTGGCAATCTTGGAAAGAAAATTGAGTGGAAGTGTGAATCTGGGCTTGAGGTGCTTTTCAGTAGTCAGCTACTCAGTGTACCTAAAAGACTGGTTTTCAACAGCTCTCCTGTGGATTCTCTGATGCCTGATATGGTCTGGGCTAATCTACAGCCTTTCCCCCAGCAGACCTATTAGTAGGGTTATTTTTTTTATTTAATAACCACCCAAGACTATCTGTGAAAGTCTGTGGAGCCTTAATAACTATCTTCAAGAGTGCTACTCTCTGCTGCAGCTTGCTGAAATCAGGTAAGAAGTGCCTGACTTAATCAGGAGAGCAGGACCATGACAGCAGGTACACACCAGGGAAGCCATAACTCTTAAAAGCAGCCTTTGCAACCAAAAATGAACGCTGAGGCTGACATTTCCCTGGACTTGAAGCCCTGCAAAACAGCGAGCAGTGAGGTCCCACCTGATGCCAGTAGATTAAAAGAGTCAAAAGCTTTGGGTTTTGGGGGTAGAGGTAGATTCAGACACATGCCCATTCGTGATGCTCTTTACAAATCAAGCCCTTAAACTGGCCCTTTAAAAATAGGTACCGTGATGATGGAGCACACTATGAGAAAATGTCATTCACCATGTGACATGGCAGATGGAGATTTATACACTATTGTGTCATGATTTTAATGGCTTCTGCCTAAAATGGGACTCGGTGCTAAAAATCAAACCCCAGGCACTGTACAAGGTTACAGTGAGTGCCGGTGTCCCTCTGGCAGAGCCTTGCAAGTGGAGGAAATTCGGCTCAGCAACAGCAATGAGAAGTTGCAGTGGTAAAAGCACAAAACACATCCCCAAAAAGCAGCGTGGGACTTTGTATGAAAGACTTCAGGGCTGTCCTGGACAGGATAAGCCCATGGCATCATAAGGGTCTGGCCCAGGAATGCATACGTCTCCCTTCCCTTGAGGGATGTTGCAAAGAAGGGGTTAAGAAAACACTTATTTTGGTTGCAGACAAACCACTAGCAACTGAAAATAAACAGGCAACACATCATCTCCCATTGAGCTTTAAATAAAATGCAGGATTTTGAAAAAAATAGTTGTTTCTTTCAAGCACAGCTTCAAGGAAGGTAGAAAAAGCTTTGATCTCCCAAGCCTCTCTGCAGTGCATCTTTCAGTTTCAGGCATGCGTCTTGTTGGGCGTAGATCTTAATATAGTTATTTTCTTATACCCTCAATGCAAAAAAAAAGCTCACCTGCCTCCTCTGTAATAACAGTCAAGATTTGATTTGATACGTTTAATTACAGCTGATGGCACAACTGGTTCCTTAGTCACTAATGAATGTATGAGGAACACTTGAATAGATCAGCTGTTACACCAAAAAAAGCCCAGCCCTGAGAAGGTAACAATACAAGGATGAAAGCCTTTCCCAAGGCACTTGTGTGGCATTCGTGACATTGGAGGGACAGCCTTGAGGCTGCTTGCTGCAGATCACAGCTTACATCACGGGCAGTAAGAGACATGCGGGCGATGGAGGCAATGGAGGCAGTGGTCTAGTAGCACTCAGGGTGCTTTCCTTTGAAGGATATTGCTCCATCCCTGTCTACCTGCTCTGCAATTCCTAATGCCATGGCAAGCTGGACTCGCCCGTGAACATGAGCCCTGATGCCTCCAAGATCTGATTTTTAAAGGAGGGAATACAGGGATGGATTTCTTTTCCAGAAATAATTTGGATTCAATACAATGCCAATAAGCAATACAGTGGTTTTGAGGTTTGTTTTCTCTTTTTTTGAGTCTCTAATTTCAAAGCCCTTTTTTTTCCTCTTAAAACATACATAGATTGCTTTAAAGATAAAGCAGCGTTTCCCTGCTCAGCTAATTAAAGCCCCAAAATTTGCGTTTGCTGCGCTAATGCAATAAACTTGTCTGGTCCCTAATGTGCATAAAGATAACTCCATGTTGCGGCACTTTGATCATGCCTGGGCAACTCTGCAGTCAAGGCAATGGCTCCCGCTGCCCTGGCATGAGTCCAGGTGAGGAGAGAGGGCACCCGGGAAGGAACAGGACCTCTGGCACCCAAAAGAGGCCCCTCTTGGTTGAAGGGTGTGGTGGGTGTGAGTTCTCCTGCACAGCTGGTTGGTGTTGACTGTCCCTGGGTGCACAGTGGGGATGTGGGGTGAGGCTCTGCTTCGGTGGATGGAGGAGAGGGTGATCCCACCTGGAGTACCTCCAACACAAGACCACACCGTCCCTATTCCCCATCTCTTCCTACCAACCCATCCGTGCACAATTCCTATTGGTTCTTTCTGCTCTCAAACACACACCCTGTCTCCTCCTCCTGCTTCTGCCTCAACTTGTGAATTTTGGGGGTGACACCCTTGGGAAAAGTGTTCAGAATGTGTAGCAATGTTAACCACAACTATACGATGCCAGCTGGGTGGAGAGCACTCTTTTTTTGACCCAGGAGGGTTGGAAAGTTACATAAGTAAGTGGTAGCCGAAGGGATATTTTCTTTGACCATGAAGAAGGTGAGCTGCGTGTGCCCCAGGGGATATGGGACACAGGGGACCATGGGCACAGCTCATAGACTGATGTAGGAGGAGGTGATGTGGCTGTAATGGGGAGAAGAAAGAGGGAGGACAGCAGTGACAAGATCGTGTGTTCATGGTGAGATGACAGGATCCCACAAGGCAGATTCAGGGACCTGGGTGGTTGAAGCTGCAGGTGGGGTGAACACAGTGCTGCAGTAGGGTTGGTAGCGTAAACACTGTCCTTCAGGAAACCATCAGCAGAATTAGACCATGGCACTTGGGTTTTCTGGGCAGGGGACTTTATTGGGGAGAAAAGGAACATATAGAGGAAGGAGGTGAGTGAGAGAACTGTTGTGTGAAAAGACATGGAAGGGGATAAATTCAATGCGAACAGAAGTCACCAGAAACATTGTCCAAAGGAAGCTTGTGGCGGGGGAAAGAGGCAGGGAACCCATCATTGCTGGGGGTGCACTCCAGAGTAATTGGCAGCCTTGGGGGAAGCAGGACTTCATCTTGCCTCTCTGAAAAAAAATGTTGCACTGAGTACTTGCCCTCACTGGCTGTGCTGAGACTCCTGGTGTCCAGACTGCTGCTCGGGTCAAAAGAGCAAGTGAGGTCCACAGTTATCTCTCTTTCCTGCTGCTCCTTGTGCCTGTGACAGAGTTGGGAGACTGTCCCAGTTTCCAGCCTCCAGCAGTTAACTCACCAGCCCCCGGTGGTTAATTAATTCACCAGTCCTCAAGGATTTTCCCCTGCTGGACCCCACCTCGACTGCGGCAAGCAGAGTGCAGCTCCCCATCACCTCCTCCAGCTTCGTCTGCTCCACCCCAATCTGTTTTGCACTGATGCAAGAAAAAAGCTGCACAAAGTTGTTTAGAAACAGGCCCCTCCGGTTATTTCCAGCTACTCCGAAGCTGTTCGAAACCGTACACCAAGACCTCCTGGCGCTGGTTTTTCCCTGTATGCCTTTTTTTTTTCTTTTTTCCTTGCCTCCACATCCGTGGCTTATTTCTCCAGCCCAATGGTCAGATGAACCGCAGCTACGCTGCACCCCAGCCACGCACCCACAGCTGCTGGGAGGGTGCAGCACCCGTTGCAGCCCCACAGCTTCCCCACCCAGCACCTCCTCAGCCAGGCTGCAGCACAAAAATCCAAGCCCTGCAGCAACAGTAGCACCAGGGTCGTAGCAGCAGCTACTGTGTTCAAGGAAAACTGGGAAATTCTCTGCTGAGATGGAGAATTTACTCCCCCTGCTTGAATGCTTCAGTCATCTATAATTATATATTATTAGTAATTATTGATATTACATTATTATTATGAGAATAATGTCGCTTTGCCAGTGCATCACTGCCTGTCACCTCACCACATCTCAGCGTTGCAGGCACCTCTCACCCCCCTCTTTTGGACCACCTCTGCCGCAGCTGATGGATCCTCGGAGCTGGTTTTGGGGTATCTAAGCTAAAAACTGGTGGTCCCGTGTGCAGGGCTCACTGGGCACCAACTTACTGCAGTGCGTCGAGGACAGGCTGCTGCCTCCAGGGTCCCCTTGGGGTGACTCACCTGTGTGTGTGTGCTGGGGTTTAAGATGTTCCAGTGACCACAGCATGAGTGAGGCATCCAGAAGAAAGCTTCACTGTTGGCTCTCTCTTTGCCTTTGAATGGCAGTAGTAGGGTTTTCACCTCCCATCCTGCCACCTCATCTGAAAACTCAGCAAAAATGTCATAGCTGCTCGCCAGTGGCTTGCGGCTCTGTGCTTGGCAAATTCAGGCACTGGTCCAGCAGTGCCTGGGGACCTGCTCGTCTCTTGAGGAGTCCCAGCATCTCCGAGTGGGAAATGCTGTGTAATGTGATGTACTGAGGGGTGTCCTGACCTCACTAACAAGTAGAAAAGCACTTATAATAAACATGTGTCTGATGTCTTTCCTGTAGGCATCAATTATCCAGATGCTCTGTTTGCTCCCTCTTTCTCATGTCCTTTTATTCAGGAGGTTAAGAAATATCATATTTTTATCTTCTTTGCTGTCTGCTCCCCCTCCTTCTTGGCCTCATGCCTAATATTGGTAGCCTGCTCTAATAAATAATGTAGTATCTGTCTGGGTAGTTGTCTGTGGTCTGATCTTACATGATGGATCGTGTTAATGGAAGGGCTGCGCTGACCCTGCTTTGCTCCTTTATATGTAGAAGACCTTTGCCAGTGTCCTCTGTGAGAGATGCTCCACGCAGGTATTGATCCCGTGTCAGAGGTATAAGCTGGTTGAAGCAACATTTTCCCAATCTGTGCATGAGCATCCCAGCTCAGCACGCAGAGAAAGCGTATGGGGCTTAAAGGTATAAAACCCTGGGGATTTAAGTATACGCCTAAGGTTTAACAAGTGCTTAAGCACATTCCTGAACTGGGGCCTGAGGGAATGACGTTATTGTATTGCCCAGCCTTTATGGGATTGACGTGGTCTGGCAGGAGCAGCCAGGCAGCTGTGGAGGTTTCCTGGGGCACGTGGCTCTTGTGAATTCCCTTCAGCAATAACTGGATTCGTTTTGCCCCTCAGGGTAAGGGAAGCACAAGGAAATCTGCCATGCAGATGCTTTCATGGATATATCTGTCTTGCACACAACAAAATCATCTTTTATTTACTGATGCTCCCTCTTCAGTCTAGGGGAAAGAGGACCCTCATCTGCGTCAGAGCAACTCAGAATATGTTTTCTGGGCTGTATGTGCAGAGGTACAAAGATGATGCTATGGTAGGTGTGTATTTTCATATAGTTTCATATGGATCTTTCTGCTCACTCCAAGAAAGCAGCAAAGTGCTATATACATGACGCACACCCACACGCACACTGGTGGATCAGAGGGAAGGAGCCGTCCGGGCTCAGCGGGCTGGAGGAGCAGGGAAAACCCCCACCAGCTGTGCAGGGCTCCCCAAAAACTCCTCACGCCTCCCCCTGACATCTGTGCTGTGCAGGGCTCCCCAAAAACTCCTCACGCCTCCCCCTGACATCTGTGCTGTGCAGGGCTCCCCAAAAACTCCTCAC
>Ga0181612_164664_pt1 | contig 22726 bp, 16 predicted proteins | sample HoacroProtozoa21_FD_119630 | JGI IMG/M metagenome (GOLD analysis project Ga0181612, IMG submission 119630) | Hoatzin crop microbial communities from Cojedes, Venezuel. Combined Assembly of Gp0051906, Gp0051904, Gp0051908
GGGTTGGACTAGATGACCCACAGAGGTCCCTTCCAACCCCTACTATTCTGTGATTCTGTGATTCTGTGACACCAAAACAAAACGAAAAACCACAAGGGGGTGGGGGACAGTTTTTTCCCTTAAACTCTTGGCCAGGGACAGATGTCTAAAACTTCTAATTTTGATACCACTACTACAACGGCCTACACCATTACAGTGAACATCCATATTGCTCCATGACTATAGCCATATCCCATCCTCTCTAGCTTCCCCCCCTTCCCACAAGAACCCATGGATACATCTCTGCCTCTCTAGAGACACCAGATCTGGCAGACAGGGTTTAGCTCTTAGGTTGGAATGAGGCACCAACAAACCATTCCTCTCAAAACACGAGCACACACTGCTTACAGATCCAACGGTTAAACCTATATAGCATACTGCTGTAAATTTACGTACCAAGATCAACAGCACACGAGATTTTTTGCGCAGTGCATTTTGCTCTTTATTCTTTTGTCACCAGTACATAGGAGCAGTTAAGCTGGATCAAACCATCCATTCAACCCAGCATGCTGTCCTCAAGAAGACACAACAGTAGAGGCCTACAGCAACTTTCCAATAAATTTAAAAATCAGCGCAAACAGAATCCAAAATGGTGGCCTAACCTACACCTAAGAAGCACAGTCAAAGCAGTACCGTTGTTGTATCATCAGCCCTCACTTTGTTGGATTTGCAATCAGAAGACAGATATTCACAGCCATCAAGGTTCCAATAACAAAGAAGTAAAATCAAAACACAAATTACCAATATTATTCTGCTTCAAAAGTAAAAGTTTAGCTGGAAAAAGAAATTAAAACCTTCATTTTGACCACACATCTCAATGATGACTAAAGAGGAACTAGAAAACCTGGTTTTGCAGCTGTTTTCCAGGTATGTGTACATATATACGTAAAATATTTTAAAACTTTATACATATACTAACTCATGTGTTTTGTCACACAGCTACTGAAATACATTGTTCAGAATAACTAAACACCAGTAGGGCAACTCAGAATTCATTCACAGCAGCATTTCCTAAGTGGTTTGTTTCAGAAGCCTGGATTTCTGTTCCAAGCACACATAATACTCTATGTAGTCAGGAAGTGAAATACATCTCTGATTACATCTCTCTATCCATTCACTCTCCCAGAACTGCAAGCTAAGAAGCACAAACGGGGGCAGGGGCAATTAGACAAGGGCAGTATCTCCTCCTGATTTTGTAGGACTAGAAGTCTACCAGCCACAGCAACCCTGGAAGTGATAAGAAAATAGCAAATTAGTATATTTGTTAATGCCATCTGTGACTATTGTATGCAGAGTTCAGTGACAATCATTCTACCTCTGACAATCATCAGCACTAGGTCTACACTATAGCTCTCCTACTGATACCCATACAGAGCATCACGTAGCCTTAGTTAAGAGTGAGTAAACTAGGAAGGGCTTTTTGACATGGTTCACCTGCAGGAACTACTAACAGCAGCACTTGGTAACTTCTCAATATATTGTTCTAATTCTGTCAGACTGATTCTGCTTTTAAACCAGAGGTAAGATGAGCCTATGGTGGGCAGGAGGGCAGGCATCTCTGGTTGCTGCCTCCTTGAAGTGCAGCCAGGGTATGAAAAAATCAGAGCTCTTTCTAAACAGTAGTAAGTGAAGGTATTACTCGGCCTATTAAAAAGTCTTTAGCTGTACTGCAAAGCAGTTCTATAAATGTATTTGAAGCAAGTTCTTTAGGGACAGTGTTGGTCTACACAGCAATACTGTATCTTCAGAAGCTGTCAAAGTAATGAAACACTACCAGTTCTAAATCAAGCACATCAGCCTAACAGCCAAGGGGAAAATGTACGAAGTACAAACGGGCCCTGTCTCATTTTGTCGGCACACAATTTTTAGCTGGCCTTGCCCTCTAAATATATATAGGTGAGAGTAAAATTAATCATAATTCACAAACGGAACACCTGTCAAGTTTAAAACAGGAAGCATACCATACTGATGGGTTCCCCCTTGGTTGTATTTGCTACGGTCTCCTCTGCACAGGAACAGCTGCTTTCCAGATTTTGGGTTGGGGTTTTTTTTCTACTATCATAGCAGTGGGTATTGCTCAAGCACTATAGGAAAGACTCCAGCACAGCTCAATGGTTTTGGCATTGCTCCCACACACACCTCCGCCCCCCCCCTTTTCTTGTGAATTTTATCTGTGGTTATACAGTTGCTATTTTACACAACTACCCTCACACGTAAACGAAGATCCCTCCTAATCAAAGCAATACGCAGAGCCGCTCAGGAAGGTCTGACGCTTAGATTTCAGTAAGACAATAGCTATATCGAAAGAAGATAGGAATACTTAGAGAAGTTCTTCTAGCCTGCTAATCCTCCAATTAACTGCTCAGCTTACCCTGCTAAATACATCTGACCAATCTGCTTCTAGATGACTTACAAAAAACACAGGAGCTATACAAACCTTTGGTTTGGACAACTACGTCCAACAGACATCAGACTTCAGTAAGACTCTCCAGAAGTTGCATTTTACTTTACTGTCCTCCACATACAGTTTTCAAAAGACATGTGTGTGCGCTACTTAAAACAAACAAAAACCCACACACACAACAACAACAAAGAAAAGCCCACCACACTTTTGGAAAAAAAAAACCAAACAGTTCTAAACACGTTAATGTTTTGCTTCCTGCACAGCTGAACATCTAATGTTTATAAAAAATTTTATTTCAGTGGTTCTAGCAGGCATTACTCTGGCCACTGTCACGCTGACTGCCACAACCTGCAAGACAAGCCATGTTCCAGACAAATCAGACACTAGCCTTTGGGCAGTAAACACAAAGTGCTTGTCAGAAAGAGAAGTAGGTGTGAACACTGACAAAAGACTTGTCACAGTACTGACTGACCATCAACTATAACACACCGAAATAATTTGTGAAAAAAAAAAATTAAAAAAAAAAGGCATGACTACAGTGTATCAGAATATTAAAATTAGAAGCCAGTTTGAATTCAACTCGAGTGTTCTGCAAGCCAGAAAATTTACCACCACTATGCATAGTTAGCAAATAATGTCACCAATCCAACATATCAAGTTGCATATCTAACATTATAGGAGTGGTTTTACAAAGTTGCATTTTATCACTGCCTCACAGCACTAAATTTCATTCAAAAAAATTCATAGCTCCATTCACCTAAAATTTCTAAAATTACAGTTTAAAAAAAAGGGCTGTTTCCCAATAGCCAAACTGAAGTATCTCTAAATTTTAAGGCATAACACGGTAATTAGTGAAGTATAAAGTTTATACCTTGCACTGCCTCATTCAAAATCGAACAGTCCTGTGACTATGGTATACGGAGTAGTAGAATCTTTGTAACTAGTCACCTCAGAGCTTTGCCCAGTCTTCTAGGCATATGCATGCTTGGTGAAGTTCTGTGTCCAGAGCTGAAGGGAGCACCACAATGAAAACCAAAAATCGATCACTGTACTACAGAGACCCTAACAAACAAGACCACTGCAGACAGATCCATTTTAACATGTCTAAATGAAACTCTTACTTCTGGCTCACAAAAGGAAATAGAAAATTTCGTGGTCATCTTATAAAAATTTGTATAAAAATTCAGGGGTCTTTAAAGCTTTACAGTTTAGGAAAATTCCATCCCAAAGATTTTTGTTTCCAGGGAACTCTAAAGCAGCAATCCCTGTTGCACACTGCATTGCAGTTAAACGGCAGTGATACGGACTACCCGCACAAGAACTAAGCAGTAGCTTGTAACACTAACTGGAGCTCACTGCTTCCCTGTAGAAATCCCCACAAACAGATTTTTGTAGCTATGCCACCGAAGTCTGAAGAAAACACTATCTCCATGAACATTTTACCTCAATTACACAGGTCATTAAGCATACTTTTTTTTTTTTTTTTGTCAAAAGTAACAATCAATAGGCTATTTCAAGATTCTTTACCAGGAATTCCCTGCTAGACTTGCACAGAACTACTCAAAGCCACAGCTGATAACCGTCCAGTTAAGGAAAGCTGACTCAAAATAATGCAAAAGAAAAAAGCAGCAAACCACAACACCCACACTCAACCACTCTCAAAATCTGGTAGTATACTCTCATGATTGTAAAAAGCACATTTTCTTTCTGAATTAAGCCAGTTACTATGATTAAGCAATTCTAACTACACCGCAACTATCTTCCCTAATACCAAAACCTCTACTTCAAGAACTATTTCTATCACCAGCTCTTTCAAAAATTTCTTCCACAACCAGTGAGTCTACAGCAGCACACCATTCTGAGACACAGCTGCTAAACATCACTTGCATCGAAGCACTTGCAAACGACTATTAAGTTATACAGCTGCTAGTTACATACAGGTTGCATTTTCTTCCCTGGACGGCCTTCTTCCATGCTGGTGCGCAGAAGCGGAGAATGCCCTTGTACGAGACCCTGCCACGAACCTGTCAGGAGATCAGCGACTGCGCATACATGACTGCTTCAGCTCACCCTGCCCGACAGCGATGCGCTCCGGGAAATCGCTCCCCAGCCCCGCAGCCAATCCCTGCCCCGTGGGCTTCTCGTCTCCCAGGCCCCCATCGCAGCTACCGTCGGGTCGCACCGCAGCGGAACGGGCAAGACGGCGTGCCTCCCACTCCGGCTCAGAGAATACCAAAAAAGGAACTGAAGCAGAGCTTGAGACTTAACATTTTCTGCAGCAACAGCAGCTAAGAACAGCTCCAAGGTCATGTTTTTGCTCTGATCCACGACTTCATCAGCACTACAAAATGAAAGCACATTTGTACCTCAGGTCCCAGAACACAACCACCCAGAAGTCAGACATCTGCTAAGTGTGTTTACAGATGTATTATCGACCTTTCACTGAATATTCATTCCAAAGCGGGGCAGGGGGGGGTGTTTTCATTTTTGGTGGGGGTTTTTTTGATTTTTTTTTTTCTCTTACATAAGCCATATATTCTCATTCAGCACAATAAACCAGGGCTGACTAAAAAAAGTCCTCGTTTATTTTTTTCCTGTTGAAGAGGTAAAAAAGCCATTTTGTTAGCTGCAATTAATTTTATGTCTCCTTCCAGAGTGAGATGGCTCTCTGTTTCAGGTATGATATGAATAACTATACTTTTTCCTTGCTTAAGCCACCCTTAGAAACATGCTACCTCCACTCAGGCAGATCAAATTCAGAGCTTCATTTCACTCTTCCCCTCTTCATCACTGACATACCTTAATCACCTTGTCCCATCATATAACACGCAGGAAAACTGGCTCTTTAAGGCATCATCCACAACAATCTTCATGACATGACACTGCCTTCCTTGTTCTCTTTTCTTCTTTTATTCTTACTTCTTGGATGGTGAGAACTCCAGTAATGAAGCTGGACTGCTGCCACCCCAACCAACGAACAACTTGGACAAAACGTAACAAATAACAACTGTTCATAAACTTGGGGCAAATACCACCAGCCAAAGAAACATACTGTGCAATTGTGAAAATGGTCTGTATCACCTAGTAGGTAAGAAAGCAGAAGACCACATTCAGTTCCCCTCCCTGCCTTTCTCAGCCCAGAAAATTCTCTGACCATAGACTAATAAAAGTATTTTCAGATAGTGCTGACAAGAGAGTTTAAAAGTGGTTTGTTTCCACTCTGTAAACAGATGTTCACTCTAACATGTGTGTGAATCTTTTCACTTCCAAGCTATTGAAGGCCTCTCTCCTGCTATATGTGAATGATGATAAACTACATGATTCATATTAGGAAGAATAAAGTTTAACAAAAATATCAGATACCCTAACTCTTAGTGATCTCTTCTCAACTGAGCATCCTACACCAAAGCTACTCTTTTCCTAATGCAGAGCACAGATTCATACAGTTCTTCAGCTACTCAGATGAATATTGAAACAGTCATGCTGAATCGTGTTCGGGTGACTCTCCCACACTTTAATGCAGTCCTCCTTAGCAGAAATTCGTACTAGCAGTACTTCGATTTCTAAAAGTACAAAAGTCGGTTTGTTTGGTTTTTGGGGGGGGGTGGGGTGTGAAGGGGGAAGAGGCTGTCTATTCCTCTGGGACAGAATGGGGGGGAGGGCTGACAAACACACCTTTTTTTTTTATTTTTATAGGTTTTCGAAAGAATACATACTTGGTTTGGCAACTTAAAAAAAAAAGCCCTCCCTGAAGCAGTTTACCGAAATCTTCTTTCTAGTCTACAGTCAACCAATCCCTGGTTAATAGTCACTCAGCCTTGGAACAAAAAAAAACAACACTCAGAAGCTTTATTCATTTAAGAAAAAACAAACAGAAAGCAAGAACGTGCCATGTAGAGCCAAGCTGAAAAAAATCCAACATTTTAAAATATAAACAAGTTTTTTTTCAAACAGATGAAAGTTTTTGTCTTTTAAGTCCCAAATCAAAATACTTTGTGGATAAATGTCTGCTCTTACCTAAGAGCAAATACCAGGGAAAAAGCTTCTCAACACATGGAGAACTCCACAGCAACTTCAAACTGAAACTGTCTCAATGTGCTTAACTACAGAAGTATTCTAAAACAAACCGTAGGCAAATACATTCACAATTATCACATCCTTGAACATATTCAGTGACAACACTGTGAGAACTCAGAGCAAAACTATTTGTGCTGCAGCAGTATTTCAACCATATGCTTGACGCTGCAAAAGAATCTTAATGAAGTGTATGAGTGTATGTTTTTAAAACAAAAGGAAACAGAAGCAGCTATCATGAAACATAACACTTTTTCCATTAATCTTTCCTCCTTAATTTTCAGTTTTATAGCCCTTCAAGTTCCACTTATTTGAGCTTACCTCCAGCTATAAAAGCACTTTTTGGAAAGACACGTCCAAAGAAAATCTATGTTCTCCAGACAGAAAGATTTCATCTGAGGTCTTTGCTAAACTTTTAATCTTTCCACATGCAATATACAGGCCACGATTTTCTTGTAGAAGTACAGGCTTCCATTAAAAATTCCCTCAAATTCAACTACATTGTACTAATTCCAAAATCTCTGTTAACCATGGGGTGGAATGCAGAAGTGTTTACAATGGATTAGAAGAGTAATTTTCATTTCTCTTGTTATGACTAGTTTCTGGATCAATTTGTAAAAATATCCCCTACCACATCTTACAGCAACACTAGCATTAACACCCCAGCAAGCTGTATAAATTACTACAGCCATAAGCTCTTCTTTCCTGTCCTCCAAATTTTCCTCTTAAAGTGAGAGAACAATTACAATCCCAGTCTATCACGAAGTGGCAGTGAACTGCCTGACTGCGGGGTCTGCAGAGTCTCTGGCAAGCAGAGCTGTGCTTATTCTGCCATTCCGAGATGGCAGGGCACAAGCACGTTTTTATTCAAAGTCGCTGCGGTGGGCAGGACCATCACCTCAGCAGACCCAGCCAGACAGGAACACAAGGAAACTGAGTGCTCGTTTGCTTGCCAAGAGGCCATGCTGACATACTCGCCCATCTGGCCCTGTAAATTGGCAGACCTGGTATGAGGTTTCTATTGATACCTTAAAATCCTGGGAAGGGGAGAACTGTTAAGAGTTACATCCATAAGCCAAGCTCAACACTTTGTTATATGAACAAATAATACAAACAAACGTGGTGATATTTTCTATCATTGCAGCCCAAAAAACCCAACCCAGTTCACTGCTACCTTTCTTCACATATCTGAAAGGACAGCATCTGTCAAACTCTAAGCAGTTCTCTTTAGAAATTAATACAAAGAACAAGAAATACTCACCCATGAAATAACAAGACAATACTTCTAAATGAAGCTTTATTTTGGATTGGGGCAGTGGGGTGTGGCTCAGGTCACGGGGGAGTCATGAGAGGAGGCAAGGTGCAAGGGGATTAAAATGATGCAGGGGCAAGTTGTTCGACTTGTCTACTGTTGGTATGTCAAATACCAATACAGATGGCTTTGTTCAGCTTCTTATTAAATGGGAACTTACTAACTCATATCAAGAAGAACAGCTTCCTATGAGTTTTCTATTACACATAAATTAAATACAAACTATTCCTCTAAGGAGATGTTATACCCTCAGCAAGGGAACACAGAAGCCTTCATAGGCAGTGGCTCATCATTTAATGAATTAAAACTATTCATAAAACTCAAGAGTTTAACTGCCTACAAGTATTTTTCAGAATAAAATTTCCACATAACAGCTAGATCCCAAGACGTACATCTGCATAGCATGCTTCAGCTTGCTTCAGTTTGTGTCGGCACGTACACACGCAAGTGAGTGCTTCCAAAAAAAGCAAAAGGAGGAAAAAAAAAAAGGAGGACGGAAAAAAGACAGATGTGTTCTGCGCAGATATTCTCTGGTGTATTGCCCCAGTAGTGGACTCCTGGGTTTCTCAGCATATTGCAGGACAGCTGTCATAAACCACTGGGATTCTGAGAGCGAGCATGGGGCCGATCGTTAGTTTGAGTCCTCCTGACATTACACAATTAACACATCATTCCGAGAGCTGCATACTTATTCTCTAGAGAGGACAGCACTGAAACCTGTAATCTCAATCGGCATCAACAGCGAGATTACTATGTACCCTGTTACACAGACTACTTCATCAATCACCCTGCAGTCCTAATTTGGATGCATTGATGAAGCGGAAAAACAAGTGTCGCATGTAAACTTTTAGAGTACTTATTTCTGGACTCAAAAGCATCCCTCGGTAAGAGACAGATGGAACAAATTCACCATGTCCAAACAGAACACTACCAAGAATTTCACTTCAACATGTACAAGCATGCGGTCACCGTGCAAATGGCATCGAGACAGGTTAGGGGGGTTTTGAGCTATTTGATTTGATGGGTGGGGTGGGTTTTTTTTGGTGGGGTGTTGGTTTTGTTTTGTTTTTTGGGGTTTTTTTTTTTTGCGAAAGAATGAGGATGCTTTCTAAATTGAAAGCTGCTTACTTTACAACTACAACATGTCCATCATCGCTTGCTTTTACATAAATTCATCTCCAGGCATTCTGGCAGCATTTTTGAGAGATTCTAGCTTTTCTTCATCCTAAAGAAGTCTTAGATGACTATGCAAGTTCACAAGAACTATAAACCAGGGCTATTTCAACACTATTAAGGCCATATATTTAAACACTCTACAATTACTTGCACAAATATCAAACATTCATCTCCTAGAATAACAGACGGCACAGAAGCGAACAACTGATGAATCCAGATATGAAGCAGCATAGTATGGGCCAGATAATTTTATTTGGTTTGTACTGACATGATTTGAAGTATGGGCACACAAAAGCCTTTCCCTGACAGCTGATCCTCAGGAGGGGAAAAAAAAAAAAAAAAAAAGTGGGGGGAAGGGGTTTTGTAGGAAAAACAAAAAAGAAAAAAAAAAGAGTAAAATTATCCAATTATCCAGTTAGGACAGATTCTCCAAATGCAACCAAACCAAGCTGCACCCACACAAAACAGTTCCTTAACAAGAACACCAATCATCAGCAGCTAATATATAAAAAATTTACTCTTTCAATGAATGCTGCCATTTCTGAATGATTCTTCAGCTATATGTGTCTCTCTCAATAGAAAAGTGAAAGATCGTGAATCTCACCAATTCACATGAATTCAAGGCTTAACCCTCAGCTTCCCCTGTCTCTCGAATTCTCCTCTATTTGTATAATTGCATCCTAGTCAAATCAAGCATCTGTGTAATAATTTATTAACAACATGTTCACTCTTATAGTGAACAAAAAATACTACCTACAAATCAAAGCAAACTGTAACAGGAAGGTAAGGCAATTTTCCCACTATTCAGCAGCAGGACGGGAGGTATCAGCACTCTGCTGGCCCACAACATTTCTTCTTAAAAACAAGGCAGGCAGAATGGCAGTAAAACTCTGGGCCTGCTCACGACCACTGCAACTTGAATGAGGGCAGAAATTCACCATAAATTTTTAACTGTCCAGGTAGCGTAATATACAAGATTTGGGTGTTGTTGTCTGCAGATTATTGTAATACAAAATACACTCCACAAATCACATCTCCCAAGTTACGCTGCATATCTTCAAGACATCCGAAATCTACATTTATCATGAATGCCAGACAATCACCATGTTATATGCTGAATGTTAACTAGTTACCAGTGTTTTAGCAAGCTGCTACCATGATAAAATCACAACTACCAAAAAAGTAAGTTCTAGCAATCCACATGTATTAACTAGGCAGACAGTAACAGAAAGCTGTAATTCCCATTTTTGTGCTAGTGCTGGCAATCACCTGAACCAGCAAACACAGTGGTTCAGGGAACCAATCCAGCAATAAAATTACGCTGACAGTATTTTGCCACTTGAGCTCTGCCGTCACTCATCACTGGCGCGGCGCAGGTGGTGCCCAGAGCGGGCAAGACGGCTGAGCCGGGCAGGAACAGCAGCACCACAGCGCAGCTCCCGCAGAGATCAACTCGGGCTGTAGCAGAGCTCCTCTAGCTTCACACGTCAGCTTGGGCAAAATGAACAGCCTGGAGAAATGGAAAGGTAACGCTGGTGCCACTTTCCCTTCTCCTCACAATATTTTTGACTAGACATTTTAACATATAGGAACAACAGCTTACAGCCCTGGCGATGTGTTACTATATCAAACAAATTTCTGCAATCAGGTATCTTAATCACATACGCATTCATAGAACTTTAAATGTTTAACTGGGTTTTTCTGGGAGGAAGAACATCTTCACCAGAAGGCTTTTAGCAATCAAACCAAGCCTTCATCATTCCATAAATTCGAAGACTGTTTGCCACCTCAACCTGACATAGGAGAAAATCTGAAAAGTGAAATACAAGTTATATGAGAAACAACAGTTAAGAGGGGTAATACTTAAACTTTCCCACCTACAGCCAGAAGCAACATGTAGAGAAATATTCAAATAGGAAGAATTTGAATATACTTGTCCTCTAGGGAACTCCCTGTGTTTCTGTTGATAAAATTTTCATTTGCCTAGATCATATGCATATTATAACCATATCCATCCCTTTCTTCCTGTGTTACTTCATTTAAGTCAGGACACACACAAAGAAATTAACCTATCCACAAAATTATTTACTATTATTCTCAGATTTCCTCACAAGACTGACTCTACAGAAAAAACTCAACTGCCTGTAAACCAGGCTGGAAAAGGGTCACTGAACAGCACGCTGTAAAAATCTCCCATGTACCGAACACACAGAATCAAACTGGCTTGTACTGCACACTAGCCTTAATCAAATGAGATTGTATCTGAATGATAAGGCATTGAACTCTGGTAGAAAATGGTACCTTTTTAATAAAATTTGAATAACATTTTATAATTGGAGCAGTATGACATATAGCTTTTGGTGATCTTAACATCAGTTTCAGAGCTTCTGCCTGAGATGTAATTAATTTAAATAAAAGCAATAATTTCATATCTGATTTTAATATTAATAACCTTTTACAGACTTCATCAAAAACTGAGGTTTCCAAAAGACCAGTCTTTAAAGCTTGAATCAATTTTCATTTTCAATTACCAAAATCAACACAAGCAGAAGCATACTTCAAAAAAGAAATATATATAAAGCAAAATCAGTCAAGCATAATAAGACAAATGAATGGATATTTTAAAATACTTATAACTAGATGAACTGTCTACTAAAAGCTATTTATGTTATCTGAGGTTTCCGTGCATTGATAGGGGCTCAAAGAAAGGTTAAGGCACCCTTTTCTCACTGGGACAGAACAACTGTGCCAGAAAGAAGCTCTCGGATTAAAGGAAGACTGTAGTTCAGTTTAGAATTACAACATTCATACCAGACACTAGGGGGAACCTGAAAGCAGATCACTTGTACACGCTGATGCTGCTATCAACCTCAAATTTTCACTCATGGACAAGTTATTTAGATATATGAGTGAAGATAACCTACTTTTTTCAGACCACTGAGGTTGTAATGCTTAAGCACTTGAAATTTAGTCATGCAGACTATGTAATTGGGAAAAAACATGCAAATCTTAGAAAGCAGGCTTGTGCAATAGTACAGAGCACAACCATCATTCTCTATTCTTCCAGTCTTTTCTATTGAAGAAAATTATCAAGCTGCATATTCAAATACCAACCTGTTAAGGTAGTATGTTAAAACAAAAGCAACTGAAAAGACTACAATGCATATTTACACTTACTGTTTAGGAAACGAAACAATGAAAGCAGCCTAGAGAAAAGTTTATTCTATGTATTTGAAGCTTGTTGCCACTTTTGACTAACTTCATAATGTAACTGGATTTTTGGTAATATGTAATGTTAGTAGCAACTTACACACATTCATGAACATGCATGCTCTCCTAAACAGTGTCATCATGAACACATTCCACAACAGAGGAACTGTACCACAATTGCCAGACTTTTGGAACCACTGTGTCAGCAACCTTCATTTCTACTCCAAGTCATATTCGGAATTTACAAGATAAACCCACATTTCTAAAAGCTCTAGAAGAATTAAGTAGCTTTAGAGAAAGATAGGCATGCAAGTTTGAAAGATGTCGCTAGCAGCATTCACAGTCTAACACTCTGTAAGAAGAAAAATGGAGGAAGAGGGTGGCGGAAGAGAGAGTTCACCAATCGTTTCCTAAAATTTGCCCCTTTTTCTTTAAATAATAATTATACTATTTTAATAGCTCTACATACTTATTGACACTTTAAGGTGGTATTATATTCCACAGCTAAGCTTTCTAAAAAAAAAAAAGCTCTTTCAGATAACTATTCATGTATTTTCTAGGTGTTGCAAACTAACTTGACTCAAAGTCTTTTCTACTAAAGTTATCAATACAATGGCCTTTTCCAATCTAAATGATTCTATGATTTCTACGATTCTAATAGAGACACATCCACTGCTGAAGTGGAACATCCTTAACACTTTACATTAGTTCTGAGGCATTGACTCAAATACAGTTTTTCAAACACTATTCTCTTCACCAAGGTTTTATGAGCAAAAAGCAATAAAGACACAACACAAAAAAAACCTCTATTAAGTTGCTTTTATTGCAAATTTATGAAACTACAGAAGAAAACTATCTACTCTAAATTAGGAAGCCACTGAAGCAGATACCATTCGTAACAGGATAATACTAACGCATGACTAAGAAGCCATGAACATAACTCCCACGCTACCTATATCGCCTTGACAGTCAGGGACCACTTCTTCACAAAGACATCATGAGCAGGCCTTGAATTACAGGCTCCCTCTATTACAGTGATGGAGACGCAAAAAAAAAAAAGTCTCCAGTAAGTATTTAAATCCCTATACCTCCCTCAGCTGCAAGGGAAGACAAACTGCCCTGTGCTCAAGCCTAGAATTCTCTGTTGCGCTGTAGCTGTATGCTGGGTGGTACCTTCTATGATGAAAAGACGACTCGCTTGTTGCTCAAGAGGGAATTTAGAATACTGTGACAGGACCACATCCAATTAATCAGTTTCTGAATCATTTCAGTTTCATTACATCTAGTCTCTGAAGTTTCTTTGATATAAACCATTATTCCCATTAATAACACTTCTGTCAAACTACTTGCTACCAATAAGTTTAACACATTAACTTACATAATCAGCAGAGGACACTTAAAGACCAGCTTTCTCGTCTACAAAGAGTTCCATGATCAACTGCACTAAGAGCTTTGATCCTTTAACACTACATGAGCTCACTTAGACTCTTTTTGTTTCACTTCCAACAAAGGGTTAGTCCGCAGGTCTGGTTTTTGTATGACTTGCATTGATATAGGTTTATTGACCTATCAGAATCTAAAGCATATAACTTTTTTCAAAACTTTTATCCACACTGGTGATGCAAAATTAGGACATCACTGCTGATGACTGTCTCAAAGCCCAATCACTATGTATATCATAGGGAAAACAGGATTATTTCTAGAAGTTCATCAACTTCTGGTACTTCTAACAAAGTTGCTTTCTGGGGACGTAAGGGGTTTAGAAGTACTTTCTTCAGTAATACAAATAGCACAAAGCACGAAGAACCAAACTTCAAAAAAAAATAGTCACCTCCAGCACACCGCTTACAGTTCAGTTTTCATTACTAACTGCCTAGAATTAACACACTGGAAATCTGTTGTGGGTCTCTGTCTAGTTATTAAAGATAAGCCACGCTTTAAAATTACATTCATCAACACAAACAAGGAATGCACTGCACTTAGAGCTTAGCAATTCCTGTCGAAGTGGAGAGATGCTACCACAGTAACATGAGGAAAGGTGACACTAAACTACGTAGAAGGAACTTGGTGTTTAGTTATGTATGAAGCACTATATGAAACACAGAAGTATTGTAGAGTTGCAGATGCTCTCTTTCTCATTTTAACAGATGGGCACTTGTCTACAGCCACCAAGAAACTTCTTTCCAATGCTGCAGTACAAGTCACTGTCAATCTTTGCTGGTATATGGAGCAGGCACACCAATTTTCCAGAGTCGCAAAACACATTTTTTTATAGGAGACATCCTATGGGAATCTTTCCACATCACAGGAATATAGACTCACTGCTCACACAGAACAGGGCACTCGATGACACTCTCAGTTCCTTTGAGGCCATCTGTCAACAGATGAGGTTAAGGACAGAAGTTGGGCAAAGCTCCTTCTAACAAAGAAAAGCATGGGATACTTTCTGACAAAGTTGGAAATCAAAATAAAAGGGGAAAGGGGAGAACAGCCACCTTGTCAAGACACACCTAGAACTCACCTTTGTTGCTTGCTGTTACACATGAACTTCCCATGCAATTTTTGAGAACTACCTTGACCATAGAGCCTACAGGACACCACCAAGCTACCCTTTATCCCTTAACACTCCTCCCAAGCCACCTTCTTGATCATTATCTTAACGATTCCTACATGAGCAAGAGGAGGTTGTAAGCAGTTCCCAGATTATCCTTTCTTCCATCCTGTACTTCACTTCAGGAATACTAGTGGACTTAAAATACGTTTATCAATGATCTTTTAGTGAAATATTAGACTTGCACAATGCAAAATTATTTTCATATACAGCTCTGCAGGAGACCAGTTCTCAAAATTAAGATAGTGTCCATTCTTTACTTTTCTGTAACAAAACTTCCAATTCAACAATACTAACAATTCTTGAATTCAAATTTAGTACATCTTAAAGATAAATACACACATACAAAGATACAATTCATTCACCAATAAAGAGCCATTGTTTAGATCTCGTTAAATTGTACAGCATATCATATCCATTGACAGAATTTGGATATTTTTTATTTTTTTTTTAGTAACCCTCGAGACAGGAAGGGAAATTTTCTTCTGTCTTTGGCCCAAGAGTTTGTTTTATACGGCAAGACAACTGAAGCAAGAAACAGGTTCTCCATACCATAATTATTTATATTCTTGTGATGTATCACAGCAAACATACAATTGATCCTCTGAGCTTGACAAGAAACAGCAGTAATGCAAGGCATAACACAGGAGCCAATATGCCATCTTGAAGGAATGTATTCTTTACTCTTAAGTAGAAACTGGTGCATGTTGTACACTTATATTGCATTTCCAGAAACAAGCATGCATGCATACAAACACAGACACCCTTTCTGTCACTTCCCCAGTACTCCACGCCATTGCCTTGCCCAGCTCCAATTCCCTTGGGCTCTCAACAGCTTCCACAGCACCATTCCCAGCCCTGACGTGTGTACTGCCATTGTCCGGGTCTCATCCCAGCTCTTGCCACCTCTGCAGCCTCTAGAACAAACCTTAACCTGTGTGGAGATCCTGCCACCATTCTCCAGAAGCTACTTCTGAAAAGAGACATACATTTTCTTGGTTCCCTGGTGCCTTCACTGCCACCAAGTTTACCTTTTAACTCCTACCTCCCCCAGTACCTGGAAGTGGACACTTGTGACTTTACTCAAAACACGCACCAGTCGTAATTTCAACTCAAAGTATTCCGCAGCAACCTCTCGGGGCAATAGACAAGACTACAGCCGCAGCTGCTTGAAACTTAATTATCTGACCAGTGGTCATCAAGCCCTACAGATTTCTTCCAAGGACAGCCAAAAAGAAAACAACACAACAGCCTTTCATCAAGTTAATTATTTCTGAATGCATAATCCACAATATAGTTTTTCAAGTGTAAACCCACTCCCCCACCCCGTCCCCAAAGAAACATGGCTACAGAGTCAATACATGTGGACTAGCAGGTAAGTGCACACCCCTTGTACACATTGAAGCCTACAGAGAATGATATGGAAAAGTACATCTGGCTTGAGAACTACTGATTTAACATGCAAATTCTCACCTTTACATTGCCTCCTGGATCCGGAAGTTTATAATCATCCAACACCCAGCCTGGACTACCATAAACACAAACTCAGGAAATACCCAGTCATACAACAAACCGCTGAATGTGACAGAGAGAAATTAGTCACCTTATTTAACAAAGCAGCATATTCCAAGTTACCTGCTGCATTAGGATTAGCTAAAATACCACATACGAAATGGGTTACAGTACGTGTGCCCCATGACCAATGAGACAAGCACACCGAACTTTTTTGTTTGCCTGTCTTTTCAAAAGGTTCTGCCCATTCAAAGCACAGAATACAAGCAGCAAGTATATTCTTTGGCCTTGAGCGTATCAAATTTCTTCAGTACCCTATTTATATTCTGCCCTTCATTTGTGTCTTCTTCATAGCAAAGGCAACTTACTCATGCTCAAGAATCAAAAGCCTCAGACTAACACTATTTGTCCTCACTCAATAGGATATGGCCATTTTCTTCCTTAACTATAAGCCAACAGGCTACCTACTAGGCATATTTGCACTATACAAAAGTTGCAAACAATTGGAATTAATTAGTGTCTACAAATGGACCGCATTTAATCATGTCAAACAAAATCATTTGGTGAACAGTTGTTCCATTAAAAAAAAAATTAAGCTAGCATACTATCCCCATTTAATTTGTTCTCTTTCTTGGGGACCAGAAATTCAGTCTTTTCCGGGTCCCCTGTTCTGATGGTTTAAATGTATAATTTTACTAAGTTTAAAAATAAATGTTCATTCTATTGATTAAGTAAAAATGCTCTCAGCTTCTCAATAAACTGATCTTCCTCAGTTGAAGCTCTGCCTAGAGCACCTAGTTATAAAATAAGACCCAAGAATATTTACCCATACCACATACAGTTACATATTTCAGTAAAAGCAAGCACAGTCAATCTAGCAAAGTACCTTACAAAATATGGCGAAAATAAACTCGGGTTATGCTTCAAAAAAAATGTAAAGTAATTGCAAGCATTTTATACAGCATCAGCAGTTAAGGCAGGTAATGGATGGCAACACTGATGCCAACAACAACAAAAAATGGTTGATGTTCTTCCTTTTTTGATTAGCATACAGCAGCATTTTTCAAAACTCTAGAGTTGCCACAAAAATCAGTTAGAAAGGCTTAATAAATCTGTTCGTATTTACGATCTAAAATTAAAACTGTCCAATAACCAGTTTTGTACACTTAATTGATAATCTGAAACATGTCTCTCCACCCTATCATTATCTAACCATCTGCAATTCAACCAAATATTAATTACAAGAGCACCTGCCGCCTTAATTTCCTTTTTGATATCTCTCAATGGCAGGCAAGCGCAGCAATGTTAATAAAAATCAAGCTGAAAAAAGGAAAGGATATCTGCTACTCTTGGGTTTTATCACTTCCTTAAATTAGTCATAATAATTATCAGATGCTATCTGTTTGTTTTTATATAAGCAGTTTTAAAATGCATGGCCAGTAGGGTGTAGTCATTTGACCAACAAAATGAAGATTTTACCACCAACAGTAACAGCAGCTGTGGCTATTCACGAAGTTTCTCATTTCCTTTTTCATACACGAAGTCTGTCTGGAAATATGCTTGACATGCTAAAGAAATGCGTGCGCTTACATAAGAGTATAGCCTTACAATAGTGCTGTACAAGCCAAAGGAAAAAAAAAAATACAAAAAAATCACTAGCCTAAAACAAGCAGTCATTTAAATACAATCATTCCAATAGCTTTTTTTTATTTCTAAATAGAGACAAAGAAGCAATAAATCTAGCAGTAGTCTAAACAACCCTACCTTACTGTTTAGAATGCTAATTAAAGAGCTTGCAGTCAGTCCTCTGACTGCACAAGTTAGTCAGAGAACCCACAAGACTCCTTCTTTCTGGGGAGCAACTAGAAAAGATGACACTCTAGTTTTATCTAGCACTAGTAAGCACCAGTAGCACTATTTAGTTAAAACCCCTCTTTATAGAGACAGATGTGAAAAAATGTAATTCCTAGAACATAGATTGAAGTTGCAGTGTTTCTACCTGCATCAAGTTATGTTTACAGGTATCACCAAGAAAAAGAGAAGAAAATTTAGGCTTTTCAACCAAAGCACCTCCAGTATGGCAGAATTGTCTCCCCTCCACAGAACAGCACTTAATTAATACCTCATTAAGTATTTCAAGGTAAGGGAAAGAGATGTATATTACTACTGCCACATGACCTAGTGAAACGTGAACATGAAAGTCTGTCACGCTTGGTCCCTCCAAGCTGAGAAGCCAAGAAGTTATGCAACGTCATCAGCCAACACAACAGCACCAGCCAACTAAAAACTTTAACAATTATTATTAAGGAATGGCTGCCTTGCAGAAATAGCAGTTATTACAGCTAAGTTTACAATACTGGAGTAGTTAAAATACTGACATGTTGTGTCTATCAGAAACCAACTGCAAGTAAAACAACACACTTGCATAAATGTCTGCTTTAAATCTATATTGTGAACAGAACTAGATGGTAGACTTTAATAGTTTTACAACATAAACATGGGCACAGCACATCTCCCAGGGCTCAGCCAACAGAGGCATCTAACAGATGTGTCACAGCAGTTCACACAACAAAGCAACAGAGGGCCCTGAAACACCATTCAAGACTGTGCACCATGTTCCAGGGCGCAGCCTCCAATGCCAGCCGAAGCAACTGTCCCTCGCACACCAGAGAGCCCAACTCCACAACTGCACACGGAGGTTGCCACCATCCAGGTGCTGGGCTGCAGGGAGCACCAGCTGCTCCTTCCCGGTGCTGCTGATAGCAAAGGCCTCATCTGAGGGTGGTGTGCCATCTCCAAAGTGCCGAGCAGCCGGGTGAGAGTGCTGCAGGAGGGGATGAACACACTGCCCAAGAGGGAAGCACAAGGTCCTGGGAGGTCTGGTACTTGCTGAATAATGTTTTGGAAAGACTGAGGCTCGTCCAGTCCTCAAACTATTGCACTTCCCTGCTTATCCATATGGACACCAGTGACACTTCCAAAAGCAATTACTGAGCAAATCAAGAGTGTCTACTAAGCACTGTGGGCAAGGGTGAAGAGGCCCAGGTGCTGTTTCTCAGTTTCTCCAGTGAGAAGCAAAAGGCTCAGGACAGAGTAGATACATCCAGAAGGTCAGTATGTGGTTGCTTGCAGAGCTTTTACTGCTATGACCACAGGAACCTCTTTCATGACCAAGGATTCATCTGACAAAGAGTGGCAAGGGTATCTTTGCCACCAAGCGCATTAAGCTTGTGAGTTAAGACTTTAAACTAGGCATGGTGGAGAAAGGTTGTCACATTTAAGAGAAGTGAAGACATGGGGAACACAAGACAGAAGGCTCGTGCGCTTCCCCCCATGTCTGGGGGCCCATCTCAAGTGCTTGCACACAAGTGCACACAGCGTGGGAAGTAACAGGAGGACCTAGTCCATGCACAGCTGCAGAGCTATAACCTCACAGGAATTAGAGTGATGGTGGAACAGCTCACATGGCTGAAGTGTTACAATGGATGGATACAAGCTCTTGAGAAAAGCCAGGCTGGAAAGCCAAGGAACATGGGTTTAAATCTATGCAAAGCACTGGCTACAACACACACTGCTTTGCTTGGAATGAGTGACAAGACAGTAAAGACCTTATGGGTAAGGATCAGTCAACAGTCCAACATGAGTGACGCCGTGCTAAGTGCCTGCTACAGACCTCCTGATCAAGAAGGGGAAGTAGAAGACAACTTCATTCGAAAGCTGGAGGAAGCTTCACGATTACAGGCCCTGGTACATATTTGGGCCTAAAACCACTGGTATCCGCTGGTAGCGTGTGGCCAAGCACAAGCACTCCAGGAGATATCTTGAGTGTGCTGAAAATGATTTCTTGGTGCAAATGATCAATGAATCAACTCACTAAGAAGCTCAGCTGGATCTGTTGCTCACAAACAAGGAAGAACCAGATAGTCATGTGGAAGTCAAGAACAACCTCGACCACAGCAATCACGAAACTGTGGAATTTAAACTCCTGAGATAGCGATAAAGACAAGTAGTACAGCGTACAGAGCAAGACCTAGTACATGCAGTTACACACGGCACTTCAGCGGAACAGATTTCAGCTCATTCAGGGATCATCTTGGTAGAGTCTCACGGAAAATCACCATGGCAGATGAAGGGACAGCCTGTGAGGGCTGGCTGATTTTCAAGGACAACCTCCTCAAAGCACAAGAGGGACCATTCCTGCACGCAAGAATTCAAGCAGACCTGGCAACAGACCAGCATGAGAGACAAAGAAACCCGTGACTGAGCTCAAATGCAAAACAGAGTACATGGAAGGTGGAAGCAGGGGTGGGAGGAATACACAGACATTATCTAATCGTGCAGGGGTGGAGTTAGATAAGCCAAAACTCTGCTGAAGTTGAAACAAACAATGGATGTGGGAGGTAGTACGAAGGGGAGAAAACACTTTTTAATTTTTTCCTCCAAATACAATAGCAACAGAAAATAGATCTTTGTACAACAAGGTGTTATGCACATTAGCACCTGCTATGCATCCTTTTCTTACAAATGCAAAAGAAAACCTGAAAAATCAGGGCTTCTAAATGTGAACTTGAAGTCTGATCAGTTAGCAAAAATCATTATTTACTAGCTTTTCTAGCTTAGTCATAACACTATCTAAAAGAAGGAAGCTGCATGTGCTTCCGCTTAGCATGACTTTTGAGATCCAGAACACAACATCCCGAATCTCTTGACATGGCAACAGAATTTTTGCACTGAGAAGCAATCACCTTCCAGAAATGGATACCAAACGAGATTCTATCACAACAAGACTATGAACACAGGTTTGCTTTAACCCCTTTCTTTCTTTGGTAAGAAAGATATACCAAACTGGACAGCCTGATCAGAGATTCTCTAGTCTTCTGATTACACTCTGCTAGTGAAACAGCCACGGTGTTCAGAAGTGGCACTTCTCATTGAAGCAAATTCTTGGCTTATTGTGGCAAGGAACAATTGACATCATTACCCTTGCCATAACCTAGGTATTTACAATCACTTAGCTGTCTTTTTCTTTATCCCAAAATAGATTCCAGTCAAGACATGGCCAGCATATATTTAGTAGACATTAGTCATGGAAAATGCAGAGTAATCAGTCTAGTACAACAATGAGCAGGGGGGGAAATCAAATTTAAAAAAAAAATCTTCACTTTACACTTTAGGGAAGCATAGTTTTTAAAGACATGCTGTCCACATACACACTCTTAATACACACATGTCCCGACAGTGAAAAGATAATAACCAAAAAAAGTCAAGTTTTCCATGCAAGTCCCTAGCTCTCTCCACCTAAAAGCAGACCTCAGCTAACAGATCCTCAGTACAGTATAGTTGTACTGCAGAAGGAACAGTAGCAAAGGGCAAAGCAGAAGGTCAAACAGCAGAATTCCAACATACATCGGATGGTGGCGGGACAATTCCCCCTTCCTCTCTGCAGCCTCTGCCCACATGCCTCATTCACAGGAAGCTTCAGTTTGTTTGGAGGCAATTCTGCTAAACTGGGGCAACATTTTGACAACAGGTGTGCAATCTGGAAACTTCTACTGAAGACTCCCTTTTAGTTAAAAAAAAACCACCACACTTCAAGTCTGTTTTTAAGTTTAAAAATATTTTGGTATTTCAGGATACTGTCTTAGCCATACTGCCAACAAGACAAGCCTAGATGCCTTCCGGCACAACTGTGTCTTTTGAAAAACATCAGTACTCATTCTGTATAATTTGTAGAAAATTTAAACTTCCAATGAGATCAAATAAGTAGACAAAAAAAAAACCCAACAAATAGTGATACAGAAGAAATCTCAAAATCTCTCACAGCAGGAATCTGGGGAAGAAGATGGCACACCTGTACCTCACAAAATACCATATATTGAGAGAGTTCGAAATAAAGATTTGAGTAAGGTCCTACTCTTCATGTTGACATTGTGTTCACCAAAAATAATCTTCAGTGCTGAAGACATGAAAGAGCCAGGGGAAAGGGAAGGTCTATCAGGTACATTACTAAGTACAAATGCAGGGGCAAAGAGTCAAACTCTAAGAAAAACATAAATATACCTTTCAGAAAAGTGGATGCTGAAAGAGGATACAAGATGATACAAGTACAGCCTTGCAAATGCCCCTGCTAAAATGGGACTTGCTAGAATGAATAAGCCAGGGGTGTTTCAAGGTTATGAAGCACTCCAGCATTGCTGAAATACAACAACTTGTGCCAGTATACCCAAATAGGACAACCATTCCATTACATAGTTTGAGTCAATTTAGTTTAAAGCAATGGAGTAGGAAAAACAAAATCTCAGTGCGAGCTAAAACAGCCTTTCCTTGGCAGAAGTCACACGAGCATCCAGACTGTCAGATACAACACTACGGATCAATCTGCCAAAAC
>Ga0181612_100207_pt1 | contig 22725 bp, 22 predicted proteins | sample HoacroProtozoa21_FD_119630 | JGI IMG/M metagenome (GOLD analysis project Ga0181612, IMG submission 119630) | Hoatzin crop microbial communities from Cojedes, Venezuel. Combined Assembly of Gp0051906, Gp0051904, Gp0051908
CAACGCCGCTGCTCCGGCCCCACCGTCCCCCCCGCGGCCGGCCTGGCACGCTGCCGGCTCCCAGGACGGCAGAGCAGCGTCTGGTTTTGGGTTTGCATCAGCAACGTCGGTAAAGCGAACGGCTTCCATCTCGCCTGTAGCAATCCTACCAGCAGGAAAAGGATTTTACGCTTTCATTTTAGTTTTCTTTGCTCAGTGAACCATTTGTTTCTCTGAAGACAAAGAGGAAAGGAAAAAATGCATCCGTTATACAATCCCCAGGATTCATTTTTTGCTGCTCTTTATGTGTTGACACAAACCATGCTGGAGAAGGTGAAGAAAGTATGTTTATTTCTGATTGAAGACTGATTACATCACTATCATGGATAATGTAATAGAATCATTTTATACTCTTGGGAAAAATCTAAGAATAAATATGAAAAAGTAAAATATTTTGTTTCCACTGTCTCTGAAGATGCGTGATGATTAAGTGCTGTATTTACAGGACAGTTATCATACTCTAGACTCTGTGCTGAATAAATATTATCTTGAAAGGGTAAAAAAGTCCATTGAAATATTTTAACTCACCACAAAATTAAAAAAAAAAAAATTCCATGTATTTGTCCAAAGCGAAGGTTAGTTACATGTTAATTATTGAATCCACACAGGATCATTGTCCAAGAAAGCATCCTCTCCTTGCTGACCAGCTCCTCTCCGCAGAAGCAGCCTTGGTGCTCTTCCTCGTCTCGACTGACGAACGACTACTGGTTCTTCAGGCTGCAAGACAGAAGCAAAGCAGCAGTCACGCTCCCGGCGCAGAGCTGGCCGCCGCGCACACGCGTCCATCTGCCCCTGCCCGCCCTCGCCCAGCAGCTCCGGGAGCACCTCGCTGCCCTTCCCCAGCAAACGAAGCCCTCTCGCCCCGCTGCTGGAGCTCCAGAGAGATCCGACACCGAGAGCAGATCCTCGGCAAAGCCGTACCACCGCAAACCTGCAAATTTTCTCATAACAACCAAAGACATTTTTAATGTAAGCAATGAGGAAAGTTCAATTCTAAAATATATATAAGCAAACCCTTTCTACCCAAAACATATTTGCAATTTTAAGGATAGTTTTGTATTTTCTGAAAGAATACTGATGTAACAATTTGAAAGAAGTGTACATTCTTTAGGTCTTCAACTTAAATAGCCAAGCAAACCCTGCAAAACTAGCCTTGTTCTCAACCCAACGCATTTTTGGCTGATGAGGAATTTCTCATTCAGGAAGCACTGGCGATCTCAGGTTTATACTTTGGGGAATCGGTCCAATGTTTATGCTTTACATGAAAATAATTAATCCATACACCTGACACCACAAAACAAAGTTGCACCAGTCATTCTGGGACTTTGAATTATGATCAAAACAGAAGATATCAGACGTATCTTTATTTTCAACTTACATTAGAAGGGAAGGGAGACAATTTAATCCTATAATGAGAGAAAGTATTACACAGTCTCTCTTCATAGGCAGTGTAATTACTCAGCTGCTCTCTGGAACTGAAATAATGACAAATTAAAATGCCTTTCAATTCCATCTACCTTTTATAACTATTCATCTTCCGGAGTTATTATCACTCTAAAGGCTTCTACATTTTAGGCATCAGCCACTATATGTTACAGAAAGCAAATGGAAATTGTTACTGCTACCAATAAAAGTCGCAGTCATCAAGCTAAGAACAAACTCATTTGGCTTTGGTGTAAAGTATATGGTACAACTCAAGTATTTAACACAATTTCCTGAAATTTATTGGCAATATATCAAAGAGTGCCTTCATTCTGGGTGAGACGGACAGGAGGGAGCTCAACCTCCGAGTGCCAGGAATGGGGGCTGGAAAAATCCAGGGGAAATAGAAATAACATTTTGCATAAAATCCGACACGAATGGAGTCAGGCCAGGAACTGCCAAAGCCTTCCTCTTGTCCTGTCTCCCACTTTTCGGCACGTCACAAACTTCCCAAGCCCCCAGCGCAGGGACAGCCACACGCGTCACGCAGGGAGGATGGGCAGAGCACCCACCCGGCACGGGGCCAGCGGCATGGCACGGCACGGCACGGCACGGCCGCTCCCACAGCTGCTACGTCAGGTACCACAACCAGAGACACCTCAGCCACAACAGGCTGTAAATATTTGTTTACACTTTATAAAATAGATGGAAAAAAATACAGAAATGCAATCACAGTGAAGGGTGACATTTCTCCAGGCACGATATTTACAATATTTTGATTAGCTCCGATTTCTGAACAGCCAAGCAGCATATGTTAATAAATACCCTATTCCAATTAGACATCTGTGATCTCAATAAAAAAATAAATAATTAAACCCTCCCCCACAAAACCTCACAGGCACCAAGCCTGCTGTCATTTGCTCCTCAGCAGGCCATTAATCATCCAGGCTTTCACAGGGTGCAGCCCAAGGACTAGGTGAAGGGCTGTGCAGGAAGGTCTTCAGAGCACACCTTCCAAACTAGGAACGACCATTCCCAACCCCCAGGAATTCATTTTGACTGAATACTGCACTTCTCTGGCAGGCTGAACTGATTTTACCCCAACAACAGCTTCAGGACTGGGTCCCCTCTTTGCAAAAATCCTAAAATTAATCAGAAAGCAGGAGTTTGAAGGGGAAACCTAGACATGTATTAGCATCTATGAATGTGTAAATGAGTGGTTATAAAACCCTGGAATACACTTGTGAGCTCTAGATGTGGTAGAGAGGTCTGTCTGATCAAAGAGACAAAATAACGGCAAGAAGATAAAATTCTTCTTTATGGAAGTGGGATTCATTATCCCCATAGTCAGACTCTTAATTACCAGGGCTGGATCTCAGCCTCCGATCACTGACAGCCAGAACGGCAGAGGATAGGTCACAGCTCTTGCTATCCGGCACATTATTATAGTGTTTGATATATTTGTGACCAGCCCAGAGATGGCACTTGGATCAAACATGGGTCTGGGCTCTGGTGCTCTGCCAACAGCATCTTTGGTTCTTTCATCTGCAAGCCCCTGAGGAGCTACTTCAGACCTGGAATCAGGCCCTCCGGTGCATCTTCCCGAAACTGAGTTATTTTCTCCTGGACTCGGTGATGAACACAGCACCCTGTCCCCAGTCCCACTGCCCACACGTGCTGATTAAAGAATGAAAGTGCTTTTTGCAAAGCCCTAGGTTAATATTCCGCATGAGCATTTCTTCAACCCAGAATTTCAATCTCCTCTGGCTTCTTTCACAACTATCTGGGACTTTAATTCTGTTGTTTGTTACAAATCATTTTTGCAGTGATTTTTTCGTCTTTCCAGTTTACATAAACCAGAAAATAGGGAAGTTTTGTTTCTTTCTTGAAGCAGTGAGGAGCAAGGATGGCATGTGATTCTCTCCCAATATTTCAGAGATAATGTGCCCTCATTCCTGCAGCTCCTCACGAGCCAAGTGTTTCGGCTGCCACCAGTCCCCATAGAAACGAGCTGCTGGTGCGGACCGTGGTCCAGCCGAAGTGGGCACCGGCACCGCCGCTGCCTTGTGCCGTGCTCATCGGGGGGAGGAGGAAGGGAGAAGGGGGGATTAAAAAAACCCCTCATCTATTTCTGGAAAGCAAGTCAAACAATGACTCAATCATCTCTACACAGTTCATAAATCCCTAATTAAAGGTTTAGTGCTCCTCCCCACTGCAGATGTTCCAGAGTCCAGCCACATTTCAAAACCTGCTTCTGTGCCGGCGTGTGCCCATACAGCCACCAGCGTCGCTGAGCAGAGCCCCGAGCTGGAGCCCTACTTTCCGAAGACATTTAAAAGCAGCCGTTGCTCAGCTGCTCTGTGCGAGTGCACACTCCCATCAGAGCTACGATGAACACTGCCTGACCCCTGATGTAAACAGGCTGGATGCCAGATTTGTGATGCCTTAAAAGAAATATTCTCCTGTATCTGACTCTAGCCTCAAACCCCTGACTTTATAATAGGATAAAAAAAGGATGTATTTTTCCTTCACTTTCAAATATGCAGCTTAAAGTACCTGTGCCCTGGAGAAAAACTGGGAACCAGCAGACACTACCTTGTTTTGCATATTCACTGGCCAGAGGGACAAGGACTAGCTCCACACTAGCTACTCCTCCCGCATCTTTTATTCAACACCAAAACACCAGTCAACACACTTTCAGCTTCCCCCAACCCCCCATTCTCCCTGTCTTTTGGTCAAACAAATTCAGTCACAAGGATTCAGGTGAGCCCCCAAAATTCCTGTAAACAAACAGCTCGTCTCTCCCCCCGGACAGCCCCAACGGAGCACCGGTCGGTGTCAGAGCACGCAGCCTTCGGGCCCTGCAGCGCTAACGGAGCTCGGGCAGCACCCGCGCTGTGCTGGCAAGCGATGCAGGTCCTGACAACATGGCCTGCTGAGCAGCAGTTCAAGGGCTGCTATATGGTGGGTTATTTAAAGCAACTCCAGCAGCGGCTTGGTTGTGTGTTGCTCTCTGGAGAGCTCTCAGGAACTATAATAAATATCCACAACTTGACTCATTCCTCATAAAAGTTCTTCTTTCCTAAAGCAGCTTTTCAGAAGACTCATCTGCCTGGTATTTTTTGCACCTTCCAGTCTGCGATCACCTTCCCTGCTAACCTGCCCCAGAGCAAAATCCCTTTCCTTTACAAACTGCTCCCTTTTTTTTTTTGTCATTGTATGAAGTACGACAGCTACATAAAATGTTTTGTTGCCTTGGCAACTGCAATTCACTGGCTTCAGACTGAGTTATACAGAATAGGACAGTCTTGACATTAACCAACAATAATGAGAACAGCAAAAACCAGTGGGCAAAGCCCTTGCCAAGGTGGGCAGGAGGGCTGCACGAGGGACGGCTTCCTTGCCCCCACCCCAGAGCAGAGCAATTTCACACTTGCTTCACCCTGCACTTGGGAGCCACGGTGCTGCGACGACCCAGCCTTGCTCTGGGACAAAGCGGCAGTGGAAACTCAGCAGAAATGCCAGGTCTGGATTTCAAAATTGACTTCCTTTGTATAGAAGAGGTAATCGCTTGTAGAATGCTACAAAAACATAGATACAGCCCTGTCAAAATCTGTTGTGTTTCTGCTGCCCTGCACATCTCTTTGCACTGGAAACAGGGTTTTGCTGAGGGCACGTGTACCTTCAGTCACTCGTACAATAGTCAGGACATGACATAGAACAACTTTTCACAATGTATTCATTTATAGCACCAGAAATGAAGATTTCTTCATCTTTGTCTGCACTATAGACAATTTCTGTAGTCAGGAACATGAGGTGTATCAACCTTCCTGAATTCTTTTCCTACCTGCTATTACCACAAGCGCCCGGCCTGTGCAGCCGGCTCTGTACAAACACCACGTACAAGGTCATCTCTGTGCACACGGCAAACTGAAGAGCTCCGCTCACGAGACCCCCAGACTCACCCTCGGGCCATACCCCCGGGTCCAGCCACGTTCAGCAGCGCGCATGGCTGCTACGGACCCCTTAGGCTATGGGGGGAGAACTGCTTCAGGAGACGGGTAACTCATTCCCTCAGTCCCATATAGAGGATGAGGAAGCTGCAAAAACAGCTTTAAACAAGGAGAGTAAAATCTGGTTACACAGCAATTACGGGGTGGGAAGAGCTTTTTTTGTGCACAAACCCAATCTGCCAATCTGTTGTCTCCCGTGCTTCTGCACTTTCCTATAGGGGCTGGAGAGATCTGTGCTGTGCTCGGATACTTAGCCTCAAAGAAAATCATGTAAGAATGAACAACGAATGGAGGAAATAGAATAATCAGAGCAATTTCCCATAGAAATCGGTCAGACGAAAGTCTCTAATTGGCGTGCCATTATTACATTTGTAACACACTTTCTTTTGAATTTCTTACTTTGTTTCCTCTTGTACTGAATGCCCATGAAAATCTCTCAGGACCAGATTTAAGCCATTATGAATAAATGATAAGAACCTAAAATTAGAAAGACTGATAAGAATATTAATTTGCAAAAGAGGAAGGTCCTTAAAAAAAAAAGTGGGAGTCCTCCAGGCCTCCGTGCCATGCTGGCGTTCCCTGCACAGGCTGGCTTGATCCTCACCGAGATGAAAGCGAAATGGGCCTTCCCATCAATAATTCATGTGTTCCAGGGCTCCAGAAAGCTCTGGGAACGCCTGCAAGCGCCACCGAGCCTTGACACTAAAATCACGCAGCACTGTCTGGCTTGCTGGCACCCCAGTGAGGTCAGCCAGGGCAGCAGGAGCCTCCATGACGCAAACCCAGCCTTCCCCACAGCGCCTGCTGCTTCCTCCCCAGCCGCCCCGGTGTTCAGCACAGCATTTGTCAGTACCCCGCCGCTTGACCGTCATCCCCTGCTCCCCTGCCAGCTCTTCGCTGGAGGAATCGCTCTCGGGAGTCTGAGCAGCTGCAGGAGGTTCTTCTGCCGAGCAGCAGCAATGCCCCCACCACGCACGGGGATTCCGCCCTTTCCCCCTCCTACAGCCTGGCCCCGCTCCGGCAGGGACTTGAGGGTCTTCTCCCTAATGGTCAACATTAAAAGGATGTGAATGATTGTCTCAGCTCCTGCTGATTCCTTACCCAGATATTCCCTTCAATCCCCAGCTCTGCAGTGAATGCCCCCCTGTTAGGCTCCTACTCCAGCTACAGAAACAGATGAAGCAGAAACATCCTCCATCTTTGCAAATTTTCTCAGAAGAAAACAGTTGGGAAAGCAATAGATGCAGAAGGAACTGTCTCTCTGCTGAAGTGCCTAAGTGCGGAGATGACACTCTACTAATTGCAGGTGACTGAAAATCCAAAGCAGAAGGTGTGGGTAAAGAACAGAGGATGCGAGGCACCCTCCCGACACCGAAAAGAAGGAGCGCTTTTTTGCTGCACATCTATATTTCCCCATCCATAAGGCTGCTCTGATTTGAAACAAACTCCTTTATCCTTTGCAATAATACCAGCAGCAACAACAGCAATAATAATGCAAACTCAGAAGAACTGGCAGGGGAAGGATAAATTACAGCTCCATGCCCGGGCAGCACATCACAGCTGCTCCCAGTCCAGGTGTCTGAGGGGAAGAGCTGTCAGCTCTGTTCTCCAGCCCCAGGAGTTTGCTGCACTGGGTATGGACACAGACTCCGTCAGCACTGTCCCGCATGCGAGCTGGTGGAGCTGGGAGGCACCAGCAGTGAGATGTGTTGAAAGAGAAAAGGAGATGGAGGCAGCAAAGGACTTACTGAAGGTCCCAGACTGCTTGTGGCACAGCCTAAAACCCATCTCGCTTGCCTGACCCCAGCCCTCTTCTCCACAAAACCTCCAGACTGGGAGGTGTGCCGGATCCCTGCGGTCACTCAGCAACTGCCTCTCCTTCCACTTCACCCACCCTTTTCAGAGAGAGGGAGGGAGGGAGGGAGAACACCACCACATTAGTAAGTCTGACGCTATCAGCTCCTTCCGCTAATTGAGATCCTGAAGCTGACTACACGCTCAGGTCCAGGAAGAGCAGCATTTGGAAGACATTCAAATGCTCCATGAATAAATAGGATAGAGCCAATGTCAATAATACCGGGAATCTTTGAAGGTCTAACATCATCTGGGGAAGGTCTGCATACATCCTTTGGTAGCTTAAGCAAAATTAGACATTTATAGTTATTGCTGGTTTTGATCATCCTGCCTCATCTTTCAGACTGCCCGTAAAGCTACCTGAAGTATTTCAGTAACTAACGACACCTTTTATATTCCTCTTCTAATCTGGGCAGTCCCGAGTGCTTCAGCCTGAAACGGTTCCCAAAGCTCACATGTAAGTGTATTAAGAGAGATTAGTTCATTCATCCACTCTCTGGTACCATGTATCTTTATAACTTCATTTTAATAATTTGTCCTAATTGACAGAGCAGACTCCCCCCAGTTCTCAAAGTTGGGTAATACATAATTGCTCTAAATCACAGCATAAACATTTTCACTCGGAAACACCTAATCCCATTACCAGTGTCTCTCCTGAGGTTTAACACATGAAAGAAGCTGCGAACTCTGTGTCACTAAGCACAAGCAGGACCAGACACCATTAACCAGCAGGCACTGCTCAGTTTGAGGAGAGGATGGGCAGACAGCTGGGTTCCCAGCACCCTCTGACATGTTTCAGTGCAGAAGGACAGCAAACCTGTAACCTGGCTGAGGACACAGGGAAGAGATGCGCAAAGCTACCAGGCACTCTGTGCTGTAGAGGCACACGGTGCTGTCGCGAGCAGAAGTGAGGAGTGCTCCTGCCCAAAAGCCGATGAGCTTTCAAGGACAAGCTGAGGACGAGGGGCATCCCAGAGGATGTGCAGAATGATAGCTGGGGATGGGGTGGGGGGTGTCCTGAGCAGAGGGGCTAGAGGAGGGGTCTGCAGGAGAGAAGGAAGATGTTCAGGAAAGCAGGACGTCCCCATAACGTGCTTCACCCCTCCAGGCAGGAGCCCCTGTTCCCAGGACATCTGCAGGCTCATGACCCCCAGCCCCAGCCAAGCCTGCGGAACCATCCCGGCGTCTGCAGGCAAAAGCCAGGAAACCGGGACCACATGTTCATCTAGGCAGACACAGACAATACGGCACGGAGATACCCACTTGGTCTGGTGCTTGGAGCCCTTCAGGTGTGCGTGGTACTGCTCTATCGAGTTCAGGGTGACGTTGCAGATGTTGCACGTGTAGCTGCGCTTCAGCCCTGTGAAGAAAACCCAGAGTCAGCAATAGTGCACTGCCCTGGGCACCGGCCGTGCCTCTCAGTGCAGCCTGAGGGCAAGCCCAGGGCTGCTCCGGGAGGAAAAACACCTTTGTGCCTGGGCTACAGACTGCTCAGAATCAAACAGCAGCTGGAAAGAACAAATGGGTGAAAATGGGTGAAGAAAGGGGGGAAAAAGAAAAAGAAACAAAAGCATTAACCCTTGCCCCCAGGAAACTTTTAATTAATTAGGAGGTACTCAGATCTCAAATTTCATTTCGTTCCCTAGATATTTCTCTTTACAGTAACCCATCTATTTACTCTTCCAGGCCAGGGTATCCAAGCATTAGTGCAGCCTAAAGGACTGTTTTTAAGAGGCACAGACCCAGCAGAACCAAGCAGGGTTCAAAGGCAAATCCCTCCTGGAGACACGGTCCCCGCAGCTCCTCAGCGCCAGCATCGCTCTCCTGCGGCTTTTCGCAAAGCATCATCACGCTCAGACTAACGAGCACATGAGGCCCCATTTATTCCTCTGTTTTTTGGTAGCGAGCACAATTCAGGGCAATTCCTCATTAGTGTATTTAGGAGCCAGATTGCTTAGGAACCTTTTTGTGTTTTTTTTTCCCTTCCAGAGGCATCAACTGTGTTACCCCCTGAAGCAAAGGGCCGTGTTTGCCGAAGGCGCCCGCTGCTCTCGGAGCTGGTGACTCGGCAGCCTTCGTCTGAAGGTCAAAGCTGGCAGCCTCGCACGGGTACCCGGGGGCCATCCAAAAGCTGGGGGCCAGGGGCTCGTTGCCTGACGGATTTACTCTTGGTCTGCAGCCCCTGATGGCCAAGCAGCCCTTGCTCTGCTAATTTTAGCCCTTCACAGATACAATAACAAACAACTATTTATAAAGCTGTTGCTCTTGCTGCTGGCCAGCTGAGTACCACTGAACCAGAAATAACATCTCAGTGTGTTCACAGCAGAAATCTTACAAAATTTGGTTGTTGCTTTTGTTTGGGGGGGTGTGTGTTTGGTTTGTTTTTTTCACCTTCTAACAAATCTCTCAGCTGACCCTGCTACTTTCCATTTCATTGCCTATTTCATTGCCACAGCTACAAGTGATTTTCCAAGCAAATACACTGCATTTTGGTGCACTGCTACATAAATCGCAGAGCACAGGATCTCCACGCAGCAGTGCCGCTGGCTGGGCAAGCCGAGGTGCGAGCCGACAGGGCCGGCGCCTGTGCTGGGCTCCGGACAGTGCCCCGGCCAGACGCACGCGCGGCTCATCTCCTGCTCGCAAAAGGGAGATGAAAGGGCAGAAGCTGCACCCCCAGAAGGGGCCGCAGGACCCCCGGGAAAGACTCCCGCGCCGAGGAGCAGCGCCCACGGCTCCCTGCGTGGAAAAGCGCTTGGTTCAAACAGCGACCTGCTCCTAAGTCACTGCTCTGCCTCTGGGCACAGACTGCAGGGAAGAAAAAACCAGGCAACGCGGCAGATTCATGCTCGTCTCCAACAGGCGCCGCAGCGCGACTCACAAGGAGTCACAGAACGGTCTCTGGGCACGTGCACTGGAAAACACCCCAGCTGAAGGACTAAACCCAACAAAACCGGCCTGTGCTGAGCCTGCTCAGCTAAGACCAAACTTCACATCTCCGAGACAGCCACTGCAGACAAGACATTTATTCATCTGAAGAGCGTGCACGCACAGAGCAGAAACAGGAGACTGTGGGGCTATCACGGCAGGCACTGCCGACACGGGCGTGATAATGAGAGGAGGGCCACCTTCCTCTGCATGCAACTCAGAAATGTCTCCAAACTGTGCTCAACTAATTGTCATGTAAGGCAAAAAAAGCAAGAGACAGGAGATGATTTATGGATATAATAAAAATTGCTCATTTAAAAATTGTAATATCTTTTGTATTGCTACCAAAGTTCATTTTTTTTACTGGAGATTGATACTCAGACTGGGACAGCTTGTCTTCAGACACCATCCTTTGCACTTCACGCTATTTCAGACCTTCTAACGCTATTTCAGACCTTCTAACAAAGTGAATTGTCCTGGGTGAGTCTCAGGGAAGGGGGAAGAAGGCCAGGGTTAAGGAAGAAGTCCAGGGTTATGGATGCAATCGCAGTACAACGCAGCCTGAGAAGAAGAGTCGCCTGAGATGCCCAGAGAGATACAAACCCCACTATTCTCAACACTACTTACTGTACTAAATAGGAAAATGATTTCTTCCTCATGTGACAGTTTGCACCTCAGAATTTTAATTTAATGACTTAAGGCTGAGAGTATTTTCAGTTTGCAGCAGGACAAGCAAATCAAGGCTTTGCTGCCTCTGAAAAGCTGAAAATCTAAAAATAGGAACCCAGCAGACAGGCAGCAATCAGAATTAGAGGCGAAGGAGAAAAGGCCTTTTCCCAAGGTAGCGCGCTGCCCAGTGGCTGCTGAAAATGGCTGATATTATTTTTGATTTGTCTCAGTTTAGATGTCCTGGGAAAACGCAGAGTTTAGTCCATTTCTGAGGTGTTTATTCTTAGTGCCCCAGTGCAGTCTTCCCTCCCTCTGGAGAGGATATTAGCCTGCTTAGCACACGATAGATCAAGTAATTATTTGCACACTAATGTTCTACTTTGCCCTTCTAGACAGGTTTTCACCCAAAACATTCCTCAATCACTTTTGCAGTCACACACGAACATGACGCTGCTGGGGAAGTTCCTCCACGCCTGCAAAAGCTGCAAAAGCAGATTCCATCAATTGCTTTCTCCTTTTTTTTTTTTTTTTTTATTTTTTTTCTCCTTCTGTAAGGAAGTGACCTGGGCCAAGAGACAGCCACCAGCTGGGTTCAAAATCTACTTTTTCGTGGGAGAAATGAGAAGCCTCTTTCATGAACTGCAACAACAAAACAATGTCCTTGCCCACCTGCAACACCCGATGTTTCCCAGCCCTGTGCCAGGGCAGCATCCTGGCCGGCGGCATCCCCTTGGCAGGACCCTCGCCAGGCCGGGAGGACCAGGGCAGCACCACAGCCCCGAGGGACCAAAACCCGGACCCCAAACCCAGACAGGGCTGCAGCCACGGGCAGCGTCCCGGGGGCGAGGAGCCGCATGCCCGGTGCCAGCAGCGTCACCGCCATGGCACGGGGTAAGGGAAGGGCTGCGTCCTCCCGCAGCGAGCACAAAGGGCAGGGAAACAGAACGCTCTCTGCTTTCTACGAACGGAGCAAAGCTGGCAACAAGGCAGGGAAGGTCAGTCCAAACCCGAGCTGGCAGAGTCCCTGGGACAGGATGGGGGGCTCTTCTCCCAGCAGCGTACCCACCATTTAACTCTACTATTCATTCACCTTGGGAAAAAGAGTACAGCGCTTTCAGAGCAGAGTTACAGAAACAGCCTCTTCTCTGCCTCTTCTAACATGTTTTCACCAAAAAGACAGAGTGCAGCTGAATGTACATTAAACGCCTGCTTCCCGTCTGGACATCCCTGAAAGAGAGAGACTCTTAAAGAGTCTGAGAGAGCTGAGGGCTCTTACTCCTGGTACGCAGGGCAAAGCCTGACATGAGCTAAGCATGTAAACACAGACCTAAGTGTCCCCAGGCCCCCACTGCTGTTGTCTCCCTGAACACGCTGAGTGTCAGAGAGGGACTTCTTCTCTCCTCCTCTCTTCTGTATTTTAACATCCTAATAATTCCCTTGGCATCACAGACTGCACTAGCATCGCTGACATTACACGTACATCGGCATTACAGTAAACCATTGATGCCAAACATCTGTCCTGTCCTCCTAGAAAAAACAAGGGAATTGCCAATTTTACAGTCTCTGCAGCTGGGTTTCAGCTTTGCACTGATTCACAGACTGAACAGACCGTTTCAAGCTTAATGAAAGGGCTCCGCTTAAAAACACCAGAGTTGTGGGATTCTTACCACGGGCTGCTGCGCTCTTCAGGCACTGTTTTAATGTACCATGTAATAGCTTCTTCTGACTTTCCACAGCATTGTTTCTTTGTAGAAATTGTTAGAACAATTCATTTAGAACAAGTAATGTATGGCATTCTCAAATTCTGTCAGTTTATGCTTACCATAATTAACTGCAGGCTATATATACACACTTGCCATTCCCCAGCTGTACCTACAGACTCCCAAGAAAATCTTTTTTTTGTTTTTTGAACTTCAGACACTAGCTATGCTAACAGTCACACTTTTCTCAAACACCTCGTACATCTTTCACCTAGGAATTCGGCCCAACAAGTTAAACGTTAAAAAATACTTCAAAGATACTCAGATAAGCACGTAAGCAAGTAAGCGATAGGGCAGAAGTATTTAAATAGTCACCTATCTTTTTATGTGTCGTGATGTGACACGGAACAAAAATCAAACTCCAAATAAGCTTACGGATGCTCTCCTTAGTGAAGTTACTCTCGATGCAGCAGCAATGGTTTTACAGTCAAACCGTCGCTCCACAGCTAGCAGCTCCCGTTTCCTTTATTAACCCACAGGCATCAGAAATCACGTACATTCGTGCCACAACGCAGGGAAAAGGATGGAAAAGGCAGCACACGGCTGGCATGGAAGGTGTTAGCACCCTGCTGCGGACCAAGCCCTCGGACCACGCTGTGACCACCGCAGAGCGGAGATCGGGACTGGGGAAGTAAGAAACTGGTAATACTCTAAATTAAAGTAATAAGGTTGTAATGCTCAGCAACTAATTTAACAGCATACATTAACAGCAGCCTTATTGAATCTTAATTACTTGTGTAGGTGGAAACGCCATCAGCGATTACAGTTCCTAACCGGGGACACTGATTTTTTTCCACCAGCATGTCAAGGCTGCTCACAGTGACGAATGAGGGGGAATCCCTCATGTTGGCTATGGCAGAGATCTGCCTTCCACATCCACAGAGATCTGCTCTAGCCTCACAGCTAAAGACATACAGGAGAGCACACCGCACTCCCTAGCTAAGAAAAGCTGTAAAAAGAGGATTTCCTGGCTGTACGGCTACTCCAGCAGCAGAGGCAAGCTTCGCAAGACACCATCAGCAGGCTGAAGGGCATCATCCCTGGTCAGAGCCCGGCTGTGCCGCTCGTCGGTGTTAGCAAGCACTGGATACCTGACCTGCAGACCCCACAACAGCAGCCTGGAAGGGTCCAACCAGAGGAGCACAGCTGGCTCCCCCTGCACCGGGGGATGCCTGCAGCCACGGCACAGCTCCGCAGCCCCTCTGTCCTCCAGCCGATGGACGCTGGCAGGACCATGCTCGATTCACCTGCAAATCCCAACTGCGCACAGAACTGCTGTAAAGTTAAAACCCAACACGGGCTGATGAGTATGTAAAGCCCTCCAATGTCAACTCTCCTAGGCACAAGCTAAATTAACAGAACACTTCACAATTGATTTATTTACAGTTAATGACATCCTCAGCCACTCTTGAGCTTGGCACAGTTCAAAATACTAAACACTTCCATGTTATTGTCCCAGGTCTTATTTCGCCGCATGTTTTCAACAGCGGGCAGTGACTCAGCCACATGAATCATTGATGGCATTGTGAGTCACACCAGGTAGCACACGAAGGATCTGGATAACCATCACAAGGTTTATCTGAGATCAAGAAATGCACAATATACTGCATAGTCATTAGTATTTAAAGGAAAATTATTTCATTTAGCTAGGGGAAAAAAAAGGGTATGTTAAAATGTTAATGCAATGTCTTGCTGGCAAACCAGACTTCCTCTCCCGCATGGTTTTGAAAATCAAACCTGCACTTTTTCCTCAGCCTCCTTCAGTCAAATACATTGCATGCACACAGGATTATAATCAAGACCACAGAGGAAACTTTCAACAGGAGGCTCGTACCTCTCCTCCTGTAATTACACCTCTATATTAAGAAAGCGCTTGGTTCCACATTCGGTCTCGGCAGCATCCTCAGCTGTATAAAGGGGCACATCTCCATCGGCAGGCACAGCGCGACGCAGCCAGGCAGCAGCCGCGACCCAGAGGGACGGGAGGGATGCAAGGCCCGAACCCGGGTGTCCCCCGCACAGCTCCCGCAGGGACCCCCCAGGTGCCAGAGCCCCTCCCGATGGGGCTGGGACGGACGCACGGACAGCCGGCTGCTCTCCCTTCAGCGGGAACACAGAAAACTTGTGTCTAACACACCCATAGCAAATGCTCGGCTCCTCTTCTCTGCTGCTGACCCAGGGCCACGTCGGTGTTTCACAAGCACTAATTAAATCACAGAAGACAGCTAATGCCCCGCTCTCCATCAGGGAGATGTAGGACATGCTCTGCCTCCAGCTACAACGTCCCCGTCCCATCTCCCTGCGGGGCCGTGCGCTTCAGCGTGTTCTCCTCTCTCAGCTCCCAGGGACAGCCCACACGTGCTGGAGGACAGAGATGGGTGCTAATGGAAGGGACTATTTTAGGAAGAGGCAAAAGAAATACCTAGGAAACAACTTGTAAAGGATGTTGCTAAAACTGCAGAGTGTCACCTCAGAGGAGGGGATTTTTTTTATGGTAGCAGGAACCTCATAAAGCAGTAAGAGCATCATGGCCTCCCCTGCACCACTTGACCAGAGGAACAGTGACCGCAGCGGGCACAGGCAGCTCCACCACGGCCACGAGGTCGCAGGGGGAGCAGGTCCTCGCTCTCCGCGTGCCGGTGCCCTCACCTCTCAGCTCCCCCAGGTCCAGGGTCTTCCCCAGCTGCTCCAGAAGGTCAGCCCTGGCCGCGTTCTTCTTGTGCTTTTTGCCGTCGTAGTGCTGCTGTGCCATCATGGGGTTGTTGAACCAGGCTGCGCAGAGCTGGCAGTACCTGTCCGAGTCCCTCCGCTGATGCGGTGACGGCACGACCGGGGCACTGTCGGTGTGCGGCGGCTTTAGGGAGCTCAGAGGGCTTTCTGCAAAGGGAAACGTTCCAAGATGAGCTCCGCCAGGCCAGTGCTGCTGTCTGAGTAACAGCAGACCCTGAGGCAGATTCCACATTAGACAGAGGGAATAATTAGCAGCAGTTACAGTGTCCCACTGGATATTTTGGATGGCAATGCTCGGAAATCTACCATTTCTCATAAAACAAGCAGCATGATACGATAGCACAGGACCGTTCCTCAACTATCTGCATTTCACGAGCTGGGAAAGGAGGATGCTGTCATTGCAGTTACACAGCTTATCACTGTTGTGACTAAACCTGCTAAACTTCTCCTGCTTAAATTGCTACTTCCAGGAAAAATTGCCAGTGGAGAATAAACAAAACATCCAAAGCCATCTACTTCTCAAGAGAGAGACAGATTTATCATTATCGCAGGATTGTTATTTTTCGATTTATTTGGTCTGAGAAAGAATAGGGAAAGCTGGAGTAATTGTAAATTGTCACAGATAAAAACCATATTCAGTAGTCAGTCCCCTCATTCAAATATCTTCATATTGTGCAGTGACAGGTACCAACAACCCACCACCTCAATTTAATCTCGTTTCCCTTCAGATTCACCAAGAGGCCATCTGGGAACACAAACATGATCCCCAAATAATTTCAAGAATGGGTGATTAGTCTTTACATAATGCAGCTGCACCTTGTTTGCCACAGTTTTCCTACTTTGTATAATGTAAGTCACGAAGCCATGGAAAAACAGTTTAAAATAATATAAAGTTCAGATAACACTGGGATACAAAAATATACCATGACTACCGCTTCATTATCACACCTCATTCAAAAATTCCCTTTTATGTGGCTTTCCTTTTCTTTTCCAGACGAACTGTCTGCTAACTAAATAATTAACAAACCACTCTCTCTGCGATACAAGAATAGGCAAATTTTAAGATGGTGAAGAGGAGCTCGATCGCTCTCCTTTGATCAAGAGGCTCCATCCTATTCCAGATGAGCCCTGATGAGAGCACGGGCTGGCAAGTGACGAACCCACCTCAGTGTCTGACACCAGGAATGGCAGCAGAGAGCAGAACAGGGATATATTTAGATGTATAATTACAGCTGAAGCCCACTGTGATTGACTCCAAGGCTCAAGAAAGTTTATGTTGTCGTAAATCTTCTGTTGACCTGCTCAGGAAGGGATGTCTACTAACTTTCCTCGAGGAAATTCTATCTTACATATAATGTTACTTACAACCTCATCAATTTCCAGGGGTGTATAGGCTTCTACGGGTTTTGATGACAGCTGACAAGGTATCAGAGCTGCATGGCCTGGACAGCTGGTAGAGGCACCATCACCCTCCTCGCCAGGCCACCTCTGGAGGAACGTCTGGAGAAGAGCTTCCTCGCCTCCGTGGCTGCCACCAGCACTCTGCACAGCGCAAGCGAAACGAGCTCCTGCCGGGACTCATTAATAAAGCGATTACACCACTGGCTCCTGCAGAAGATAGTCTCGTTCTGCTGCCTCACCAGCCGCCTGCCTGCTCGTTTGGATTCGTTTCACCCCACCAGAGGATTCCCCTGCCCAGTCTCTGCCCAGCCTCCACGTAACGAGCCTAGTTAGCAACCGAGCACACCGCCAACAAAGAAAATTTCTTTCCTTCCGCTTGGGCCCCGATGACCCTGCAGCTCGAAGGGGCCGGGGGCCGCACTCAGACGCATCCCGGCTCCACCAAACTGCTCCGGCAGCAGGCAGGCAGGGCTCAGGAGGGACCCGGCGGTCTTTCGCTCCTAAAACCAACACCTTTTCTAACCCCCACGGTTCCAGCAGGAGACGCACCCCAGCCCCTCCGAGGTGCCCGCAACATCAGCAGAAGTGCAGCTACACCAACGAGCAGAGACAGGGCCAACACACGGTGACCAAGAAGAAAAGTAGGAAATAACAGCATAGCCTGTCCAAACGCAGACTGTGCAGACTTTGCACTTGCTTGGCTTGTGAACAGGGAGCGCAGCGTGCCTACTCCTCACGTGTTTCTGCGACTCCCCGCAGGCACTCCCCGCGTGCCCCGGTGCCCAGAGCTGCCCCAGCCTCGGGACGCTGCGGGGACCCCGAACCCCTGTGCTCCCCGGACAGGGCTGAGCCGCCCCGGGGCACAGGCGAGGCACCGCCATGGGGCTGCAGAGATGTTTGGGCATCTGGACCAGTACGAATAACCAGTTATCACAGCAGTCCAGGAGCTCTGTGATGTACTTGATTTGATGCTCCCCAGGCCCCTGGCCATGAAGTTGAATCTGTCAGATCTTTTGGTCAGCGTTCTCCTTGTTTGTATGCTGACTGCCGCCCGAGGGGAACCAGGGAGGCTGAAGCTCACAGAGCTGGTGGTGTCCACAGGAGTTATATCTCCCACTCCCTACAGAAATACGACTGAAGCATCCTCTGCTGCTCAGCCATCAGCCGGACGGGGGGCCCCAGGGCTGCGCATCCGAGCCCTTGTTGATGAGGCCAGTGGCTTGTGCTCATCAGACGCAGTACAGGAGGGAGGGTGGTGGTGGGACCAGCTCTCCGGCTTCGGGGGATTGCACCCGCACCCCCCCATCACCACCCCAGCCCTGCTTCGAGCCCACCACAACTCCCGGCTCCCCCTGACCCCGTGGGCTGCAGCCCCTGCAGCAGAGACCCTGCACAGACCCACGCCAGACCCTCTGCCCACACCGCACGGCTGCTCCCGTAGGGCAGGGATTTCCTTCTAGCACAAACAACACAACACAAAATATTTTCTTGCAAAGCCACGTTCCTCAGGTTCCATTTACAGCTACCACCAGTCCTAAGGCATGCTGAACCCAGCCTGGCAATTAACGAAAACACCCCATGTCTTCCAAATCCTACTGAAGAGAAATAGATGAAAGTTGACTTCTCCACAAACGTGGATTTATCATTTTGATAGGTGCTAAATAACTACTGCAGAACAGAAAATACCATCATTCCCTGAGCAGTGACACGAAAATTAATAATAAACATTCACAAAACGTCAGATGTTAAAAATATTTCTCCATCTAAAACACAAACATAAAAGCTGCTAGTTTGACTATTTCAAGTATTTCGAAATGCTAAATAGCTCATGACAGTCTGCCTTACGTTCCCTTTTGCTGTGGGAGGGAAGTGAGAAAGCCTTACTTTACTGCAAGAAGCAAAATATAAAGTTAGAAACACTTCAGCACTCTGGCAATGAACTAATGTTTGACTTCTTTCTTGCATGCAAAGGTTTTTATTCATAGCCATATTTAAATGGCACCCAACTTTTTATCATTGCCACTCTCCAGGAACTGAGCATGAGAACCAGCAAGTAACTGAGCCACAACAGTGGGGCACTGGAGAAATTCCATTTTCTTCAGAAGACAAACCCGGGACTAAGGCAGACTCTGGCTGCTGCTGGACGGATCCTCGTGCTCAAACCTGAAAGCCATTTACTCCGTCCCTTTGGCACATCTGAAACGCAAACCCCACGCTGGGAATTAGAGAACAAGGAGGTAAGAAAGCCAAGGTGAATTTCCTGCCGGCAAAATCACGCCCTTCCTCCTCACCCCGAAAGCAGGGGACCCGGTGCCGGCATCTCCCATCTCCTGTCGCGGGATCCCCAGCACCTCCCGGAGCCTGGAGCACGGTGGCCGTGCCACACTGACCGGCCGATTTCTGCCTTCCCGAAACGATGCCTGCAGGTATCCATCTGCACTATGGTCAATGAAGGCAGCAGCTGTTTCCCCCCACAATTCTTTGTTTTATAATTCATGCTGACGACTGGATGCAAGCTGACAGAAGGTGTTGGAAACGACTAGAGAAATCCATCAGCAACAGTGGTGACACAAGCCTCTGAGGGCTACAACCTCGTACCGCAGAAGCAACAGGAGAGATCACAAGCATTTCGCTGCAGCGATGAGACATCGCTTTCCTATTGTGAAAAACCCAGACTGCTAAGGCACTTCTCCCTCTCCTGAAAGCACCAGCAGAGAAATGAGAGATCTGTATTTCATTAGGATGACAAAATTGAAAGGGAAGGTGTAACTCTGTAAGGGGACTGACAATAGATGCAATTTTCCATGGGAAATTTCCTGGTGAGACAGAAAACTCCGAACATCAAGCAGCAGTCTTTCAGAGGCAGAATGCATCTGCCAGTGCATCCACGTGCATCTGCAACACAGAGCCGAGCCCTCCGGCAGGCAGGTGATGCATGCTGCAGCTTCAGGTGAGCAGAAAGCATCTCTGGATTATCTGGCAGGAATGGGGAGAGCTCCTCCCCGGGAGCATCCAGCATGCTCAGGGCTCTGCGTGGTCGGCTCCCAGGACTCACAAGCACTGGAGCCTCTGAAGCACTGTCCGAGAGACTAAAAGCTCCCTGGTGCCAGCCATGAAGGACTGGGAGAAAAACGCAGTGGAAAAATGCTGGGCGACTCTGTAGGGAGCCCAGAAAAATCCTGTGTCCAAAGGGCACACTTCTGAGAACCACTGGAGAGCAAGGAGGTGCTTATTAATGTATTCCTGTAGCTCAGCTTCATCAGATCAAGTGTCTCAAAGAGTTGATGAGTCTTCAAGTTACTCTTTCCTAGTGATTACTACAGCTGAAGAGCCCATTACTCTCGGAGCACGCGGTGCAGCTCACTTGGAGCCTCTGTGAGGCTGACCCAGATGATTAAAAAATTAGACAAAAGCACAAGGCAAAGTTGCAGCTCTAGGGAAGCCCTGCCTCGACAGGGCCCTACAGCCTCTGCATCCACGAGCAGCATGGCACAGCCGGTCACTGCGCGGTCAGGCACAGACCCCATGGCGAGTCACCCTCGGCACTGCTTCAGAGAGGTCTCTCACAAAGGAGAGGGTACAACTGGTTCTCATTGACCTGTTGCCAGTCCACACACATCTCCAGTTTCATTCACAGAGATGCTGGTTCGCCAGGGTCAGAGATCTCCACTGACACCCACTGTGCCAAGACCAATTCCCCCCTGCCATCAACTGAGAACCACTGCCCGCGGTTTGCCCGTCAGCCCTCGCACAGCTCCAGCTCCGCAGGCAGACCCCAGGCTCCCAGCTGCTCCCTCTGACCTGCCCGAACAGCACCAGACCCATGGGGTCCTGCCCACGACCACGGTCCCGGAGGTGAAAACAGCGACTCTTTCCCCGCTGGCGGGTGAATCCGAATCGTCGACTTACATGGGAATCGGTCCACATACTACTCCCTGAAATCCAGCACTTCTGTGACCCTCAGAAGCTCACGTGGATTTGACCAGAAATACTAGGGTTTGTGGCAGATCCTTTGGTGCTGGAGGATAAATCGCTGGAAGGCTGCACACAAGGGGTGGGGTCCCGAGCACTAGTGCAAGCACTGGACTATTCAATACCATAGGCGAGTACACTGCTTCTCTCGGTGTCCTTGCGACTATTCGCCAGCTGCAGAGAAGAGCCTGAGGAGCCCTAAAACGAGTCAGCTGCAAATTATCCCATTAGCTCACGTTAGCTCCGTCCTCCTGTCTCGCTGCGGGGATGGTCGGGAGCCGCCAGCACCCCCTGCACCCCGGCTGCTCACACGGGACTCCCACCGGCACCCAGAGCTCCGGGAAGTGTCCAGCTGCTCCCCAGCCACTCGTGAGCTCTGCGGCACCTTCCCCCAGCCAGCCTTCTGAGACCACGCGCCTCAGTTAAAAGAGGTAAGCCACCACCCAAAGGGACGCCACATGCTCCCTCACGCAAAGGCGGCAACTTTTCCCCAGCCAACCCTGGTAACGGACAAGTGATACTCTCCACATCAGCATCCACAATCCGTAAAGTTAAAAAAGCAACAAACACACACACAGAGCCACCCCGCCCTTATTTAATCACAACTAGGATTTACACACATCGTGCTAGGCAGGATGTAAATGCACAGCTAAATTTATATTTGGTTCTGAAGGAAGTGCCACCGGTAGCAATACTGAAAGGCATCTGTCTGCAGGACCACAGCCCAGCGTATCTTGCCTGGTTAGCATGAAGAATACTTTGCTGGAGTATCCTCTGGCACGACAACCACAGCAAGTTTTGTTCCACAGTATATTAGCGGTTTGCAGGGACTTTATGGTTAAGCAAACAATACGATAGCTAAATTATCCGATTCCAACATTTGACTTTTTAAATGTGAAAGTTAATAGGCTTGCATTATTGGAATCACCGCAGAGGAAAGCATGAATACCCATCTGGGCAAAAATCAAAAGGCAATCGATCCAACGGTTTTTAAGACTAGATTTCCCTCCAAGGTAAAAGCAAATGACATTCCGTTCCGTACAGTAACACGAAAGGTTTATTAAACATATTAGCTGAGCTGTCAAATAACTTCTGGTAATTAAAGCGAGGCTTGGCCGTTTGTACCCAGAGGAGATACTGTCTTCCACCAAGTCAAACACTTCAGAAGCATGGAGCCAGAGATAGGGCTCTCGTACAAAGGCCAGCCCTGGCTGATAAACCACTAATCTACGTGAACAAAGCAGACAATAATGAGCATCAGCAATTTTTAAAGGTTGTTATGACAGCAACACAAATGAATAGCTGCTTCTGCCAGCCTCCACCACTCAGCTATCCATTTTCTGCCGTGCAGGCACCGAGCCGGCGCCTCGGCCGTGCCTCCTCGGCACAGCGAGCCCGCTCCACCCCGCGCCGGACCCTCCAGCTCCGGCTCGCTGGCTCTGGACCTACCTGTGGCCTTTAATGCCGGTTGTTCACCTAGCAACAGTTTTAACCTTTTGGCATGGATTTTCCCTTGGTAATGCGATTCGGCCACCACTGCTGAGGTAAAGGACATGTTACACAGTGTGCAGCATTTGTTCTTATCCACTGCGTCACCATCACTGCCCTGGGTGGAGACAAAAACACAGACAAAAAAGAGCCGTATAAGCCCACCAAGCACAGTCACGGAGAAAGCAGAGAGAGGAATCCAGGTTGTTATGCCAAGGCCACGGTTTCCAAGGGTTTCCCCTCCTCGTCTCCCCCAGACTTGCTCCTGCCTGGCCCCGGCCTCGGTCACTCGCACTGCCTCAGCCCCCGGCGCTCCCGAGCCCCCAGCACCTCCGCTCTCCCCCACGCGCCGGGAGCTCGTCCCGCTCCCGACTGCTCCCCACGGCCGAGGGGCTGGTCCGTGCCATCCGCCAGCCTGCCCTCCTTCAGCCTTTATTCCTGCTCGCCGG